>Ga0160432_100089_pt1 | contig 91568 bp, 85 predicted proteins | sample HID1971M_E0MG_FD_108250 | JGI IMG/M metagenome (GOLD analysis project Ga0160432, IMG submission 108250) | Enriched millipede-associated microbial communities from UW Madison campus, WI, USA - HID1971M_E0 MG | ecosystem: Host-associated > Arthropoda: Insects > Digestive system > Unclassified ... | reverse complement strand
GCCAGGCCTGACCTTCATGACCCGCTACCTCACCGGCGACAACATTGACCTGGGCAACAACCGTCCCGAGGGCAAGGAATGGGAGCGCGATACCGACATTGGTTATGTGGTGCAAAGCGGTGCATTGAAAAACGTCGGCGTGAAATGGCGTAACGCGACGGTTCGCTCGACCCACTTTGGCAGCGACCTGGATGAAAACCGCCTGATCCTCAGCTATACCCTGGCGCTCTGGTAACCCCCCGCCAGACGGGGCCGCTCGCATTCTCTGACAGTGCGAACGGCCTCCCATCCAACGCGCCACAGCTATGATTTTTTTGCACAACGTACCGGTGTTTATGAGCATTTTTAATTGATTTTTGCATGCATATACTGAACCCAAGCGCCTGGTCTTGAACCGGGCCAGACCCAACAAAAACAAACAAGGGCATCCACCGTGAAGACATCCATGCTTGCCATCGTCTCCCCGCTCTCAGGTACCTGCACGCGTCCGGTACGCATTGCTGCCCGCAGCGAAGCCCCCCTCGCCGCTTGACCATCCCGTACCCGTTACCGCGCCGATCGCCCCCCGCGATCGATGGAGACTTAAATGAACAGCAACTGCCAACCCTTCCTCGCCGCTCGCGATTTCCTGCTGGCCCACCGTACCGACTACGCCACTGCCGTGCGTGACTTCCGCTGGCCGCAACTTAACGAGTTCAACTGGGCCCTGGATTACTTCGATGCCATGGCCGAGGGCAACCAGGCCAACGCCCTGTGGATCGTCGAAGAAGACGGCAGCGAGCAGCGCTACAGCTTCCAGCAACTGGCCTCACGCTCCAATCAGGTGGCCAACCACTTGCGTGCCCTCGGTGTGCGCCGCGGCGAGCGCATCCTGCTGATGCTCGGCAACGACGTCGCCCTGTGGGAAACCATGCTGGCCGCCTTCAAGCTTGGCGCCGTGGTTATCCCCGCCACCGCCCTGCTGACCCCCGATGACCTGGGCGACCGCATCGAGCGCGGCCAGGTTCGTCATCTGGTGGTCGGCAGCGCCCATGTCGACAAGTTCGTCGGCCTGGGTGACGGCTGCAGTCGCATCTGCGTCGGCCCGGCCCCCGCTGGCTGGACCCCGCACAGCGCCGCCAGCGAGTATTCCGAGCAGTTCGACGTCGAAGGCCGCACCCTGGCCACCGACCCGATGCTGCTGTACTTCACCTCCGGTACCACCTCCAAGCCGAAGATGGTGCTGCACAGCCACCAGAGTTACCCGGTCGGCCACCTGTCGACCATGTACTGGATCGGCCTGCAACCGGGTGACCTGCACTTGAACATCTCGTCACCGGGCTGGGCCAAGCACGCCTGGAGCTGCCTCTTCGCCCCCTGGAACGCCGGCGCCTGCATCTTCATCCACAATGTCGCGCGCTTCAGTGCCCCGGCCCTGCTCGGCACCCTGGAGCGCTACGGCGTCACCAGCCTGTGCGCCCCGCCGACCGTGTGGCGCATGCTGATCCAGGAGGACCTGGCCAGTTACAAGGCGCGCCTGTGCCTGCGCGAACTGGTGGGCGCCGGTGAGCCACTCAACCCGGAGATCATCGAGCAGATCCTGCATGCCTGGGACTTGCCGCTGCGAGACGGCTTCGGCCAGTCGGAAACCACCGCCCTGGTCGGCAACACCCCCGGCCAGGTGCTCAAACCCGGCTCCATGGGACGTCCGCTGCCGGGCTACCGGGTGACCATGCTCGACCCCGACGGGGTACCCGGCAATGAGGGCGAAGTCGCCCTGCCGTTGGACGTGCGTCCACTTGGCCTGATGCTGTGCTATGAGGACAGCCCGGAAAAAACCGCCGAAGTGATGCGCGACGGCTACTACCGCACCGGCGACACCGCGCAGATCGACGCCGAGGGCTACATCACCTTTGTCGGCCGCGCCGACGACGTGTTCAAGGCCTCCGACTACCGCATCAGCCCCTTTGAGCTGGAAAGCGCGCTGATCGAGCACCCGGCGGTGATGGAAGTGGCCGTAGTCCCAAGCCCCGACCCGCTACGCCTGGCCGTGCCCAAGGCTTTCCTCATCCTGGCCCATGACGAACCCGGCAGCGCCGAGCTCGCCGGCAGTATCCTCGCCTTCGCCCGCGAGCATCTGGCGCCGTACAAGCGGGTGCGGCGCATCGAATTCGTCAGCGAACTGCCCAAGACCATCTCCGGGAAAATCCGCCGGGTAGAACTGCGCCAGATGGAAGTGCAGCGCCGCCAGAATGATGCACGCGGCGCTCAAGAGTACTTCGAAGAAGACTTCCCACAGCTCAAGGGCTGAACCCGGGCCGGTACGCCGGCCCTCCTGAATTCAATTCCGACCGCTCGGCCACCCAGGCCGAGTGGCTTAACTCGACCCAAAGAAAGTAGGCAGAACTGAAAATGACCTCTTCCAGCATTCCAAGCGTCAAGCTTCTCATCAACGGCGAGTTCGTCGAATCACGCAGCACTCAGTGGCGCGACGTGGTCAACCCGGCGACTCAGGAAGTCCTGGCTCGCGTGCCCTTCGCCACCGCCGAGGAAATGGACGCTGCCGTGGCCAGCGCCAAGGAAGCGTTCAAGACCTGGCGCAAGACGCCGATCGGCGCCCGCTCCCGGATCTTCTTCAAATACCAGCAGCTGATCCGCGAGAACATCAAGGAACTGGCCGCCCTGCTCACCGCCGAACAGGGCAAGACCCTGCCGGATGCCGAAGGTGATGTGTTCCGCGGTCTGGAGGTGGTCGAGCACGCCACCGCCATCGGTAACCTGCAGATGGGTGAGTTGGCCAATAACGTTGCCAACGGTGTCGACACCTATACCTTGATGCAGCCGCTGGGCGTGTGCGCCGGCATCACCCCGTTCAACTTCCCGGCGATGATCCCGTTGTGGATGTTCCCGATGGCCATCGCTACCGGCAACACCTTTATCCTCAAGCCGTCCGAGCAAGACCCACTGGTGACCATGCGCCTGGTTGAACTGGCGCTGGAGGCCGGTGTACCCAAGGGAGTGCTCAACGTCATCCATGGTGGCGTCGATGCGGTGAACCTGATCTGTGACCACCCGGACATCAAGGCCGTGTCCTTCGTGGGTTCGACCAAGGTCGGCACCCATGTCTACAACCGCGCCACCCAGAACGGCAAGCGCGCACAGTGCATGATGGGCGCGAAGAACCATGCCATCGTCCTGCCCGATGCCAACAAGCAGCAGACGTTGAACAACCTGCTGGGCGCCTCCTTCGGCGCCGCCGGCCAGCGCTGCATGGCCCTGCCAGTGGTGATCCTGGTGGGTGAAGCGCAGAGCTGGTTGCCGGACCTGATCGAGCGGACCAAAACCCTCAAGATCAATGCCGGCACCGAACCTGGCACCGACATCGGCCCGGTGATCTCCTGCGCGGCACTGGATCGCGTCAACAGCCTGATCGCCAGCGGCATCGAAGAAGGCGCCAGGCTCGAACTCGATGGACGCAACCCGAGCGTGCCCGGCTACCAGGACGGCAATTTCGTCGGCCCGACCATCTTCTCCAGCGTCACTGCGCAAATGTCCGTGTACCGCGAGGAAATCTTCGGCCCGGTGCTGTGCGTCATGCAGGCCGCCAGCCTGAGCGAGGCGATCGAGATCATCAACGCCAACCCGAATGGCAACGGTACCGCCCTGTTCACCCGCTCCGGCGCCGCTGCCCGTCACTTCCAGGAAGAAATCGACGTCGGCCAGGTGGGCATCAACGTGCCGATTCCAGTACCGGTCCCGCTGTTTTCCTTCTCCGGTTCGCGCGCGTCCAAGCTCGGCGACCTGGGCCCTTACGGCAAGCAAGTGGTGACCTTCTACACCCAGACCAAGACGGTCACCCAGCGCTGGTTCGACGAAGATGACACCGGCGGTACGGTGAACACCACCATCACCCTGAAATGATCCCAGCCGGCCGGCGCACAACGTCGGCCGGCCAGGAGCTGAACGGTGCAATGCCAGACATTACTGGTCGATGCGCAACAGCGCGTCGCCACACGCAAAAGGTAGTCATCATGCATATCGGATTTCTCGGCCTCGGCAACATGGGTGGCCCAATGGCCCGCAACCTGCTCAAGGCTGGCCACAGCCTGACCGTCTTCGATCCCTTTGCGCAGGCAGTCGCCGCCCTGGTCGAGGCTGGCGCCAGCGCCGCGGACTCACCCGCCGGCGTGGCCAAGGCCGGGGTTGAAGTGATCATCACCATGCTGCCAACCGCAGGCCATGTGAAGCAGGTCTATCGCGGCAAGGACGGCCTGTTGGCCAATATTGGCCAAGGCGTGCTGTTGATCGACAGTTCCACCATCGACCCGCTAAGTGCCCGAGAGGTGGCCAGATTCGCCCTTGCCCAAGGCAACCCGATGCTCGACGCGCCGGTCTCCGGCGGCACCGGCGGCGCGACGGCTGGCACCCTGACTTTCATGGTGGGCGGCCCGGTCAGCGTGTACGACCAGGCCCTGCCGATCCTCTCGGCCATGGGCAGGAACATCGTGCATTGCGGCGCAGCAGGTAACGGCCAGGTGGCCAAGATTGCCAACAACATGCTGCTCGGCATTTCCATGGTCGGCGTCGCCGAGGCCATGGCCCTGGGTGTGGCCCTGGGCATGGACGCCAAGGTGCTGGCCGGTGTAATCGGTACCTCCACCGGTCGCTGCTGGAGCTCTGAGATCAACAATCCGTTCCCGGGCGTGCTGGAAAATGCTCCGGCCTCGCGTGGTTACAGTGGTGGCTTTGGTACCGACCTGATGCTCAAGGACCTGGGCCTCGCCACCGAAGCCGCCAAACAGGCGCGTCAGCCGGTGGTGCTCGGTGCTGCAGCCCAGCAGCTGTACCAGACCTTCAGCCTGCAAGGAAACGGCGGTCTGGACTTCTCCGCCATCATCAAACTGTTCCGTGGGGAAGCCCAGGCATGAACGAGCAGCAAGCACCAGTGCTGGCCAGTGTGCGCAATCGAATCGGTCACCTGACGCTGAATCGACCAGGCGCGTTGAACACCCTGGACCTGCCCATGGTGACACTGCTATGCCGGCACCTGTGGGTCTGGGAACAGGACCCGGAGATTGTCGCCGTGACCATCCGTGGCGCCGGGGAAAAAGCCTTCTGCGCCGGCGGCGACATCCGCATGCTGTATGACAGTCACAAGGCCGGGGACAACCTGCACGAGCTGTTCCTCGAGGAAGAGTACGCCCTCGACGAGTACCTGCATGGCTACTCCAAACCGGTGCTGGCGCTGCTGGACGGTTTTGTCCTCGGCGGCGGCATGGGCCTGGCACAGGCTGCCTCGCTGAGGGTGATCACGGAGCGCACGCGGATGGGCATGCCGGAAGTCGGCATCGGCTTTTTCCCCGATGTCGGCGGCAGCTATTTCCTGCCGCGCCTTCCGGGTGAGCTGGGTATCTATCTGGGGGTTACGGGCTGCCAGGTACGTGCCGCCGATGCGCTCTATGCCAACCTGGCCGACTACTGTCTGCCCAGCGAGCGGCTGGTCGAACTGGATGCCGCCCTGGATCATCTGAACTGGACCCGTGCGCCCGACGAAGACCTGCAAGACCTGCTCGCCAGCCTGGCCACCGAGCGCATTGCCGGATCGGAACTCAAGGCTTATCGCCAGGTGATCGATGAATATTTCTCCCTGCCTGATGTGTCGGCGATTCGCAACGCCCTGCAGCGCGAGCAGCGCCCCGAGCTACGCGACTGGGCCGAACAGACGGTCGAGCGGCTCGACAGCCGCTCGCCGCTGGCAATGGCGACGACGCTGGAGCTGTTGCGTCGCGGTCGGTACCTGAGCCTGGCCGACTGTTTTTCCCTGGAACTGCACCTGGACTATCAGTGGTTCGACAAGGGCGACCTGATGGAGGGGGTGCGCGCCCTGATCATCGACAAGGACAAGACCCCACGCTGGAACCCGCCAACCCTGGCGGAGCTGGTACCTGCGCGGGTGCAGGCCTTCTTCAGCGGCTTTCGCCCGGCCGCTGGCAAACCCCTTCGTACCGCCTGATCGGCAGGAGACTCGCAATGCACGATATCGAATTGACCGAAGAACAACGCATGATCCGCGACATGGCACGCGACTTCGCCCGCAGCGAAGTCGGCCCGTTTGCCCAAGGCTGGGAAAAGGCCGGCTGGATCGATGACGCCGTGGTAGCGCAGATGGGTGAACTGGGCCTGCTGGGCATGGTGGTGCCGGACACCTGGGGTGGCAGCTACACCGACTATGTGGCCTACGCCCTGGCCGTAGAGGAAATTTCGGCCGGCGACGGTGCCCTCGGGGCATTGATGAGCATCCACAATTCGGTCGGCTGTGGTCCTCTGCTGAAATATGGCAGCCCATCCCAGCAAGACAACTGGCTGCCGCTTTTGGCCAGCGGCCAGGCCATTGGCTGCTTCTGCCTGACCGAGCCACAGGCCGGCACCGAAGCCCACAACCTGCGCACTCGCGCCGAACTGCGCGACGGCCACTGGGTCATCAACGGCGCCAAGCAGTTCGTCAGCAACGGCAAGCGCGCCAGGCTGGCCATTGTCTTTGCCGTCACCGATGCGCAACTGGGCAAGAAGGGCCTGTCGGCTTTCCTGGTGCCGACTGACAATCCCGGATTCGTGGTTGACCGCAGCGAACACAAGATGGGCATCAAGGCGTCCGATACCTGCGCGGTGACCCTGAACAACTGCTCTATCCCCGAGGCCAATCTGCTGGGCGAACGCGGCAAGGGCCTGGCCATCGCACTGTCGAACCTGGAAGGCGGTCGCATCGGTATCGCCGCCCAGGCCTTGGGCATTGCCCGCGCCGCCTTTGAGGCCGCATTGGGATACGCCCGCGAACGCATCCAGTTCGGCAAGCCGATCATCGAACACCAGAGCGTGTCCAACCTGCTCGCTGATATGCACACCCGACTCAATGCTACCCGCCTGCTGGTGCTGCATGCCGCGCGCCTGAAAAGTGCCGGGCAACCGTGCTTGTCAGAAGCTTCACAGGCCAAGCTGTTCGCCTCGGAAATGGCGGAGCGCGTGTGCTCCAGCGCCCTGCAGATCCATGGCGGTTATGGCTACCTGGAGGATTACCCGGTGGAGCGCTACTACCGCGATGCACGCATTACCCAGATCTACGAAGGCACCAGCGAGGTCCAGCGCCTGCTGATCGCTCGCGAACTGGCCCACTACGCGCTCTGAGCCCTTGGCCGGACGCTCCCCGCGTGCGGCCGCCCCCTTTTCTGCCCGCCTTCCGGAGTTGCCCATGCTCGGCCTGCGTAATATTCCCATCAGCCGCCGCCTGTGGTTGATCCTGCTGACGTCCATCCTGATGCTGCTGATTCTCGCTGGCCTGATGCTCAAGCAGAACCATGACGACCTCCATGCGGCCAAGGCGCTGAAAACCCGTCATGTGGTTGAGACCGCCAGCGGCATCCTGCGCCATTTCCAGAGCCTGGAAGGCCACGGCCTCACTCGTGAGCAGGCGCAACAACAGGCCAGCGCGGTCATACGCGATCTGCGCTACGACCGCGAGGACTACTTCTGGATCGAAGACCTCGACACACGCCTGGTCATGCATCCCAATGGCAAGCTTGAGGGCAAGCGCATGGCCGGCACTCGCGACCCTGATGGCAAGGCACTGTTCGACGAGATGGTTACCGTGGCCGTACGCGACGGCTCCGGCCTGGTGCGCTACCGTTGGCCAAAACCGGGCTCCGACGCGCCGGTGGAGAAGGTTTCCTACGTCGAACTGTTCAAGCCTTGGGGCTGGATCGTGGGTTCGGGCATCTACATCGACGACGTGCAAGTCGAGTTCCGCCGCCAGTTGATACAGGCCTTCGTCATTCTGCTGACGATCACCCTGGTGCTCAGCGCGCTGATCCTGCTGATTGCCCGCAGCATTGCCTCGCCATTGGCACAGGTGGTCAACGCAATGGAGAACATCGCCAGCAGCGAAGCCGACCTGACCCACAACCTGGACAGTCGCTGGCGCGATGAAGTGACCGCGCTGAGCGGCCACTTCAACGCGTTCACCAGCAAGCTGCGCACTGTGATCGGTCAGTCCATGCAGACCGCTGGCGGCCTGGACCAGGCCTCGCAATCGCTCGCAGAGATTGCCGGCAATAACCAGCGCCAATGCCAACAGCAATCACAGCAAATGGAACTGGTGGCCACCGCCATTCACGAGGTTTCCCATGCTGTGCAGGAAGTGGCGAGGAACGCCGAGCACGCCGCCAACGAAGTACGCCGGGCCGATGAGCAGGCCTGCAAGGGCCAGCACAATATCGACAGCAGCCTGCGCCAGATCGACCAGTTGTCCGAGACCATCGGCCAGGCTGTGGAAGTGATTCAGAGCCTGGCCCAGGAAAGCACCCAGATCGGCAGCGTGCTGGAAGTGATCCGCGCCATCGCCGAGCAGACCAACCTGCTGGCGCTGAATGCCGCCATTGAGGCGGCGCGCGCCGGCGAACAGGGTCGTGGCTTCGCCGTGGTGGCAGACGAAGTGCGCCTGCTGGCCCAGCGCACCCAGCAGTCCACCGCACAGATTCAGGTCATGATCGAACGCCTGCAGGGCAACTCGGAAGCGGCGGTGAAGGTCATCAATGCCAGCAGCCAGGCCGCTCAGCAAACCGTGGAACAGGCCCGCGAGACCGGCGAAAGCCTGCACCAGGTCATTAGCGCACTGCGCAATCTCACTGAACTGAATGCCTCAATTGCCAGTGCCACCCTGGAGCAGTCCCACGTGGTCGAGGACATCAACCAGAATGTCACCCACGCCACCTCGCTGGCCCTCGAGAATGCCCAGGCAGCAGACCAGTCCAACGAGGCCAGCCAGAAATTGGGCCAAATGGCGGACCAGCTCAATCGGTTATTGGGTCAGTTTCGCATATGAAATCGATGAGCCACGATGGAGGTATCGATTCCATGACTGCGTCCCGGCTGTTTACGGCCCGCCGTGCCGGCCCGACGACTCTTTTGGCAGGGCCCATCGAACAAACTCACCCCTCGCGCTACCTGCAAACCCGGCAAAAAGCCCTCGAGCTATTTGCCAGATGTGGCTTCAGTCGGGTCAGCATGCGCGACCTGGCCGCTTGCCTGGGAATAAAGGTCGGCTCCGTTTACAACCACATCGATAGCAAGGAGGCCCTGCTGTTCGAATTGATCGAGGAACTCTACGAACAGTTGCTGCATGGCGCAGGCCTGGTGAACCGTCGCAAATCCGCACCTGCTGTACGACTGCACGCTCTGCTTGAGTCGCACCTGCTGTTGCATGATCGTATGGGGGCGCATTTCCGCTTGGCGGAGTATGACCTCCATTGTCTGAGCAACGAACAGCGTGCCTCGATCCTGGCCTTGCGTCGGCGCTACGAGGAACACCTGGTGGGTACGATAGAGCAGCTCACCGGTATACCGGTGAGCGTCAGCCGGCGCGCCAGCTTGAGCGGCATCGTTTCCCTGCTCAACCAACTGCCGGGCTGGGTTGGAGAGTCTCAGCCAAGCAAGGCAGCACGCCGCAAGCTGCTGCATGACATGGTCATGGGTGCCCTCCAGGGTGCGTTGCAGGCTGGCGATTGATGAAGCCATTTACCGGTGCTGCAGGAGTTTTCCGCTCCGAGCACCGCTGGCATTTACGCGCTCAGGGCGGCTGGCGATCATGTTCCGGCCCGAATCCGGGTGTTCATCGACGTTCTTTCACAGCGCCTGCTCTTTCAAGACCTGCAATGAGTCAAGACGATCTGCACTGAACGCAATACGTTCAGACGCCACGAGTGTGCACGCAAAGGCAACACTGGCTCCACTCCCAACGCACACCGCGCCGGGTTGCTGATTAGCGTTCCTCACCACACTCCTGGAAGCCTTGATCATGAAAACCTTAAGCATCGACAACAACAGAACCCACAACGCCCAAATCCCTTCAACGCTCGGGATCAAAACCATGGCGGTGGGTAGCTACGGTGCCTACTTTGCCCTCGCCGTCATTTACTTCTGGTTCGGCGGGATGAAGTTCACCCATTACGAAGCCGTCGGGCTGGTTCCGCTGGTGAGCAACAGCCCTTTCCTGGGTTGGGTCTATGACATCTTCAGCGTCGATACCTTCGCAAGCCTGCTTGGCGTTCTGGAGGTCTCGATCGGTGTCCTGATTGCAGGTCGCTTGCTGTCACCCAAGCTGTCGTTGATCGGTGGCGCGCTGTCTGCCGGGCTGTTCTTCACCACCTTGAGCTTCATGTTCTCGACCGCCGGCGTGATCGAACCCGGCCTCGGTTTTCCCGCCATCACGGTTGCGCCGGGCCAGTTTCTTCTCAAGGACATTGGCTTGCTTGCCGCTTCGATATTCGTCGCCGGCCATTCCCTGACCAAATTGCAAAGCCGTTAAACCCGATGATCGACCTCCCGCAATGGCCTGAAGCAGTTCGACGCTTTCAGGCCATTGCCCCATCATCTTCTCCCGTCAGATCTTTCATCCAGTCCCGCGGGCTGTAACCCGTCTTGCGTCGAAACGCGCGGGCCAGTGCCGAAGGGCTTTCATAGCCGACTTCGGCGGCGATCAGCGTTATCGACCGCCCTTCCCGCAGACGCTTCTGCGCCAGGCTGATGCGCCAACTCAAAAGATACTCGGCAGGCGTCTGCCCGATCACCTCCCGGAAATGCACGGCGTAGGCCGCGCGGGACATGTTCGACTCGCTCGCCAATTGCGCAATCGACCAGGCACGCTCAGGCGCGTTGTGAATCTGCACCAGAGAGCGCGCCAGCCGCGAATCGGCCAGGCCCGCCATCATTCCGGTCCGCAACTGGCGGTGATCCAGCAGATGCCGGAATAACAGGATGATCAACAGTTCGAACAAACGCTCCAACGCGGCCTCCCTGCCACAATGCACATCCGCCGCCTCGCCGAACATCCATTTCAATATGTCGGCCAGCATGGGCAGCTCATCCAGGGACAGCACCAGGCAATCGGGTAAAGATGCCGACAACGGATTATCGACCCCGCCCTCGAACGCCATGGACGCACACAACAGTTGAGCGCCCTCGGACTCACCGGCAAACAGTTGATGCCGGCTGGGGCGCGGCAGGAAAATCAGGCTGGGCCGGGTCAGCGGCACGTCCCTGCGATCGGGCCCCAGCAAGGTGACGCTACCCGCCTGCAGCAGGTGGATATAACCCCGCCCTTCAGCGCCGTCGTAGGACGAAAGGCCGCACAGCTTGCCGTTGAAAAACAGGTTTGCACGCACGCCGAACTGGGACAACAAGGTAGACAAGCGGTCCATGGGGGATCTCTTGGCGAGATATGGATGCCCAGATCATAGCACCGACGGTTTGCGCGCCACGTGGCGCAAATGGCGCCGCTGACGAACAAGGCCGCCACCGCGGGCAAGCCGTGCTCCCCTGTAGGAGCAAGCTTGCTTGCGATGGACGTCAACGATAACGCGGGCTATCTGGATGATCGCGTTGCCTGGACGTCCTTCGCGAGCAAGCTCGCTCCTACAGGTCCGTAATCAGACGTTTTTCAGGGTGGATGCAAAAAGGGACGATGCAAAAAGTGTGTTCCGCGGTCGCTTACCCAAAAAGGACCAAAATGAGCAATGACTCTGTCGCCCAGTGAACACTATCGGGTTTGGGGAACCCGCCACGACATGGCGCATCGCATACCGGGTTCAAAGCCGTGGGCATACTCTTGTGCCAGGATGTCTGCCAAACGCTCATCCAAAGTAGCCCCGGCGTTATCCAGGAACCCAAGACGCTGGTAAAAGGGGGCATTCCACGGCACGTGGGTAAAGGTCGTCAGCGTCACGCAACGCAGGTGGTTCGATCGCGCATGGTCCATCGCCGTTTCAACCAGTTTTCGCCCCCAACCCTGGCCCTGCATGGACTGACAGACCGACAACTCCTCGATATGAAGATCGCTGCCATGGCGTTCTGCGCTGAGGAAACCTTGAGGCTGCCCTTGCGCATCCACGGCCACCCAACACGTCGATAACGCGATCAATTGCCGATGGCGTTCGACAGTCAGGGTAGCGGCATCCGCAAGCCAACCCAGTCCATCGATCGAGCGGAATGCCTGGGCAGCGGAACGTTCAATGCGGGGCAACAACGGCGCATCAGCGGGTACAGCCAGACGAATGTGTGCAGGCATGAGATTTCTTAACAGTGGCTCGGTGGAAAAAAGATGTGCACTATCCTGAAGCCTCAAGTTCTGTCCGGCAATGACGACCTTACAACCCGAAGGAGTGTGAGCCATGAACTTCAAGTCCCTGCCTGTTGCTGTCAGTATTTTCCTGGCATTGAACGGTACATGTTGGGCGGCCACGCCTGCTGCCCCGGGCTCGATCCGCTTCGAGGGCGGCATCGTTGAACGGGGCTGCAGTCCGGGCGTGGGTAAAGATTCCACTCTCCATCTGAAAACCTGCCCCGCTACAGGTCGCACCCCGGTCGTCAATGTCCGTAACATCGACCCGACCAGTGCTCCCGCCGACATCACGGTTAAACTGCTCGCGGACAGGGATGAGGGTCGCTATTACGATCAGCAATACCAATTAGTGGACGGCGCAGGTGCGCCGGTAAGGTCCGGGGATTACCTGATTACGGTGAGCCTGCCCTGACGATTTATCTACCGATAAGGAATCGTTCGCCAGGGAAAAAATACGACTAGATTGATCTATCCCCTTTTCCAGGCGAATTAGTTGGAGGATTTGCAATGACAACAATCGATGTGAAATCCCGATTCGAAGCAACGCTTCTTCGTCCGACAAAGCCTGAAAATGATGCGTCGTGGGCGTTCCTGGTACTGCCCAGAGACGCAAGTGAACAGCTTCCGAGGCGAGGAAGGACGACCGTTGAAGGCACAATCAATGGTCACCCTTTCCAGGCAACCCTTGAGCCGGATGGTCAGCTGAGCCATTGGCTGCAGGTCAGTAGAGAATTACTCGAAGCCGCAGGCGCGGCCGTTGGGGATGTCGTTACACTGGAGCTGACCCCTGTGAAGAAGGAACCCGAGCCTGACATCCCGGCAGATTTTCAGGAGGCACTGGCAGCCAATCCAGAGGCTAGTAAAGTCTGGAAGAATACGACGACCATCGCACGAGTCGACTGGATACACTGGATTACTTCAGCCAAGCAACCCAAGACGCGCGCAAAACGAATGGGTGATGCCTGCGAGATGCTTGCATCCGGCAAGAAGCACGTTTGCTGTTTCGACCAGTCCGGCTACTACAGCAAGGCCTTCCGTGCGCCCGAGGCAGAAAATTCTTGAATGGAACATTCCTTCTGCTTACACAGAATTAGATACAATTCGTAAGAAACGACTCAAAGCGTTCAGTGTATTTATGGGCTATGTAACACTGTACGACCATAGCCAGTATCATGGGTGCAAGGATCAGCAACGCAATCAATCCAGGGGCAACTTCATTCACTCTGATACCTCACCATACAAAAAGTCACCCAGCATCTCGCCTGCCTTGCTCCCGAAATCACCGAAGAGCTTACCCTGAGCCGCACGCGGCAACGTTCCCGCTGGCTGCACGAGCCCCCATTGAAGCATTGGATAGACCTCCTGGTAAGCGGGCGAGTGAAATTGAGGCGAATACCGCATCGGTGATATTTGACCTTCATCAGATGATCGCCCCCTTTCAGTTCCCCCGATATGCGAATTACCAACTAAGGTTTATAGCTGTAATTGCCATGCCATAACCCGTTGGCTGGCAGGCATCGGTGAGAGTTGAACAGGGAGGTTTCAATGAAAAGCGCTCGCGACCATTTCCGTGTCGGGTTTGCCCCGCATTTCAAACGTAGCGCCTTGCTGGTCGCCATGGCCAATGTCCTGACGCTGGCGGATGCCCAGGCCGCCTGTGGGCCGCTTGCCGTCGGAACCTACAACGTTTCGCAAACCTGTACGCCTGCCGCCAGCGTCGATGCCTCGATCAGTACTCAAGCGGGTACGGCCATCACCACCACTGCCGGCTCCTCGGTGCTTGGTCGAGGCAACAACGCCAACTCAACCGTTGCCCTCAGCGGCACCACGATCAATAGCACGCCACCGACGGCTGCAAACGCGGTGTTCTCTAACGTAATCGGATCCACCGGCAATGCGTCCCTGAGCGTCAATGGCGGCACCAACACGGTCAACGTGGGTGGCAGCGGACTCGATGCGCTGGCCATCACCAATGCCAGCAGTGGGCTGTCGACGTTTTCCGTCACTTCGGGCACCACCCTGAACATCCTCAACACCGTGGTCGGCAACGAACACGACGGGATCGATGTGAATGGTAGTGGCGGCGGCGGGATCAACGTGACCCACGATGGCAGTGGCCAGATCACCCTCCTCGGCGGCAACGGCATCTGGACCAAAGCCACCGGCAGCGGCGACACCAGCGTCAGTGTCGGTGCCGGGGTCAGTATCCTGGTGAACAACGACGATGCGCTGTCCGCCGGCGATCCCATTACCGACGATACCTTGCCTACCGCTGGCATTGGCAACCACGCCGGTGTCCACACCCGTGCGATCAATGGCAACACCACCCTGGTGAACGCAGCGACTGTCCAGGCCATCGGCATGAACGCCTTCGGCCTCTTCACCGAAGGCGGCGCCGGCAATACCCGGTTGAGCAACAGCGGGACACTCAGCGCCAATGGCGTCAATGGTTTCGGCATTCGCTCCTTCTCTACCGTTGGCAGCATCGACATCACCAACACCGGTGCGATCACCACCACCGGGGGCGGCGGACATGGTATCTATGCCAACGATAACGCTGGCGCTACCGGCTCGATCAGCATTGCAAACAACGCCGCTATCAACGTCGGCAACACGGCCAATACTGCCGGCTCGCGAGCGATCTACGTGATCAAGCGCGGTACTGGTGACGCGACCATCACCGGCAGCGGCAATCTCACCGTGCTCGGCGGGCTGAACACCACGCGTGCCTACGGCATCATCGTCAGCGCCGAAAACAACAATGTCCTTATCGACTATTCCGGCAACATCTTCGCCAGTGGCTTTGGCGCGGGTGGCATCCGGGTCGACTCGACGGGCGGCAATGTCCGGGTCGACTACTCCGGCAACCGTATCGAAACGATCAACAGCAACGCCAACGGGATTTATGCGTCGACCCAATCACCTACAGGCACCGTGGACGTCAATTCCGGTGGCACGATCATCACGCACTCCGATGCCGGGTCGGGCGATGGCAGTGGCATTGGCTCCTTTGGCATACAGGCACTGACCCTGGGCGGAAATACCAGTGTCACGTTCACCGGGCCGCTGATTGACGTCAATGGCCAGGGTGCGGCGATTCTGGCGGGCAACGCATTCAACTCGGGCACCGGCGTGGGCACCCTGAATGTGAGTAACAGTGGGGAACTGATCGCTCGCGGCAATCAGCAGCGTGGCATCCGTACGTTGTCCGTCAGTGGCCAGCAAACCGTCGTCAACACCGGGCCGATTCAGACGCTGGGTGCCAGCGACAGCCAGGGGATTCTCGCGCAAGCATCCGGCGCGGCCACGCTCTCGGTCAGCAACACCGGGGCGATTACCACCAAGGGCACGGGGTCGTCGGCGATTGATGCATTGACCGAGGGCGGCGCGGTCAGCGTCAGCAACAGCGCGCCCCTTCAAGGTGGATGGGCAGACAGCAGCGGCGTCACCCTGGGCGGTGCAGCCCAGACGTTGACGAACACCGGTGTGATCGGTGCGCTCAGCGATTCAGCGGTGCGTGCCGATGCAACCACGCCCGGGACGAATTTCACGCTCAACAATACCGGTCAGATGACCGGGTCGGTCAATGCCGTCAGTGCCGCCAGTACGGTGACCAACAGCGGCACCTGGATCTTGCGCAATTTCGCCGACAGCGCCGGCAGCGGCACGCGTGATATCTGGGGTATTGCGACCAGCAACCTGGGTTCGGCGGGCAACAACAGTATCGACAACAGCGGCGTCATTCGCCTGGCAGCGCAACCCGCTACAGGCATCGTCAATTTCAATGCCAGCGGTGCCTATCTGCCCTTGGGCCAAGCGGCTAATACACCGACGCCGGGTGGCGCGGTGCAAGGCCAATTACTCGGCGTGAACAGCTTCACCCACAGCGGCACGCTCGACCTTGCGGCCGGCAGCAACACCGAGGGCAATGTGCTGTTGATCAGTGGCGCGACCACCGCCGGTACCGATGGCGGCGGGACCTTCGTGTCCAATGGCGGCAGACTGCTGCTCAACACCACCTTGAACGCTGGCGGCACCAACAGTCGCTCCGACATGCTGGTGGTGGACTCGACCAGCACCGGCAGCGGCGGTGCCACCGGGGTTACCGTGAGTAATGTCGGCGGACAGGGCGAATTGACCCAGGGCAACGGCATCGCTGTCGTCGAGTTGCTGAACAAAACCGACGGCGCCAGCGACCCCACCGCGTTTCGCCTGGCCAGCAGGGCCGTCGCAGGGCCGTATGAGTATCGCCTGCAACGAGGTGCCGAGGATGGCACCGCCAGGGACACCTGGTTCCTGCGTTCGGATGCTCCCACGCCCCCTGCTCCCCCTGCTCCCCCTGTTCCTCCAGACCCGAACCCCGATCCGACTCCGGATCCTGATCCTGATCCAACGCCTGATCCAACGCCTGATCCAACGCCTGATCCGACCCCGGATCCCGATCCAGCTCCCGCGCCCGTCCCGAATTTTCGGCCGGAGGTTTCGCTGTACGGCGCGGTTCCGGCGCTGGCGCTGGTCTACGGCAGGACAATGGTCGATACCTTGCACGAGCGGGTCGGCGAAGAACGCCTCAATGCCGGCGATCCATTGCCCAAGGAAGATGAGTCCGCTTTGGCCCCGTCCATGGGCTGGGGAAGGGTCATCTATCGCAGTGGCAAACAGGACGGTGATCGCAAGAACGCCTTGGGCAATACGCCCGAGTACAACTACGACCTGACCGCCTTCCAGGTCGGCACCGACCTCTACCGCAAGGTCAGGACCGATGGCAGTCATGAACAGGCCGGTATATCGCTATCGGCCGGCACCATCGACGCAGGCGTCAGCCACTACACCCGCCGTCCCGCCGGTGAAGACACCCTGCGCGCTTACGGCGTGGGCGCGTACTGGACGCACTTCGGCCCGTCCGGCTGGTATCTGGACGGTGTGTTGCAGGTCAACCGCTTCGACATCGAGGCCAAGCCCAACGACCTGGCCAAACTGAAAACCCGCGGTTGGGGCTACACCGCCTCGCTGGAAAACGGCTACCCCTACGAGGTTGACAAGGACTGGTACGTCGAACCGCAGTTGCAGGCCATCTACAGCTACGTCGACCTGGACAGCAGCGACGACGTCGGCGCCAACGTTCGGTTCAAGGATGTGGACTCACTGATCGGACGGCTCGGTGTGCGCATCGCCAAGGACTGGGAAACCGAAGGCGTCGACAAGAGCGAACGGCGTACCAACGCATGGGTTCGTCCCAGTGTCTGGCATGAGTTCAAGGGGCAACCGAAGACCGAATTTTCCTCTGAGTCGGGTTACGTTCCGTTCGAGTCAGACATCCAGGGCACCTGGGGTGAAGTCAATCTGGGCGTCGACTACCAGGCCAATCGACGCACCACGTTTACCGCTTCGGCGGGTTATCGCCAGGGGTTCGACGGGGACAGTCATGGGTATGACGCGATGCTGGGCTTCAAAATCAACTTTTAGAGGCAGTGGATTCAACCGGTCGGCGGCAAACGATCAACCCGTAACGCATCGACTACCAGCGAAAACGCCTGGGAGGGTTGTCGGCGGCTGGGGTAATACAGATGAAAGCCGCCGAAGGGTTCACACCAGTCCTCCAGTACCCGGATAAGCCGCCCGTCGGTGAGTTCTTGGGCAAACTCGTCTTCGGGCAGATAAGCGATACCCAGCCCACCCACCGCAGCATCGGCGATATGGGTGGTGGAGTTGAATACCAACTGGCCGTCTACACGTACTTTAACCTTCTTGCCCAGGCGTTCGAATTCCCATGCATCCACGCCGTCATAGGTGGGAAAGCGGATATCGATACAGCGGTGTGCCGCCAGATCGCGAGGGTGTTCGGGGGCGGGGTTTTTCGCGAAATAGCCTGGCGCAGCAACGACGGCCATTCGTATAGGCGGGCCGATGGGCACGGCGATCATGTCCTGGGCCACCGTATCGCTGAAGCGCACGCCGGCATCGAAGCGGTCGGCGACGATATCGCGAAAGCCATAGTTGATATCGAATTCCAGCTTGATATCCGGGTACATCTGCAGCAACGGCGTCAACTTGGGCAACAGCGTTGTCTTGATGACATTGTCGCCGCAGGTAATGCGTACCGTCCCGGCCGGTTTATCGCGCAGCTCGGTCAACGCTTGCACTTCGGCCTCGATTTCATCGAAGCGACGGCCCACCGCTTCCAGCAATCGCTCGCCCGCCGCGGTCAGCGATACGCTGCGCGTAGTGCGGGTCAGCAAGCGAATTTTCAAACGGGCTTCCAGTGCGGAAACCACCTGACTGACTGCAGATTGCGTCACCCCAAGCTGTACCGCCGCGCGGGTAAAGCTGCCCACCCGCGCCACCGTCACGAAAGCCAGCAAATCATTGAAATTGGGTTTGGCCATCGCGGAAACGCTCGATTGATTGATTAGATACGGTTATAGCCGCATTAAGCATTCATTAGCTAATCAAAATCTGGTTATTGCGTAACACTACCCCGCATCCCAGCTTCTCGCCATGAAGAGGGGCGAGCCTCGCGCTACGTCGCCTTCAGCTTTCTCTCAAGAAGGATGCCCCATGAAAAGACTTCTCGTAATGCTCGGGTTGCTAATCAGTTCATTCACCGCCTTAGGAGCCGACATGTCCAACGGTGCAGATAATTTCTTTCAAAGTGACAAGGTGACCGTGCAAAAGGTCAGCTTCAAAAATCAGTACCAGCTCAACGTCGTGGGCAATCTGTTCATGCCAAAAGGTCTGGACAGCGCCACCCGCAGCCCGGCCATTATCGTTGGCCACCCCATGGGCGCGGTCAAGGAGCAAAGCTCCAACCTCTATGCGCAAAAATTGGCGGAACAAGGCTTCGTTACCCTGGCGCTGGATTTGTCGTTCTGGGGCGAAAGCGAAGGACGACCACGTAACGCGGTACTGCCAGACATGTACGCCGAGGACTTCAGTGCCGCCGTGGATTACCTCGGCACGCGGCCGTTTATCGACCGCCAGCACATTGGTGCGCTGGGGATTTGTGGCAGCGGCAGCTTTGTCATCAGTGCCGCCAAGATCGACCCGCGCATGAAAGCCATCGCCACTGTCAGCATGTATGACATGGGCGCTGCCAACCGCAACGGGCTCAAGCATTCGCAAACCCTTGAGGCGCGCAAGCTGCTCATCGCGACGGCGGCCGAGCAGCGTTATACGGAATTTATGGGTGGCAAGATCGAATACACCGGCGGCACGGTGCAGGAGCTCAATGCCGACACTCACCCTGTTCAACGCGAGTTCTTTGACTTCTACCGCACCCCGCGTGGCGAATTCACCCCGGCCGGTTCCACGCCGCAACAGACCACCCGCCCGACGCTGAGCAGTAATACCAAGTTCATGAATTTCTACCCATTCGTCGATATCGAGAGCATTTCGCCTCGCCCGATGTTGTTTATTGCAGGTGAAAACGCCCACTCCCGCGAGTTCAGCGAAGAGGCGTTTCGCCTGGCAGGCGAACCTAAAGAGCTGGTCATCGTGCCCAACGCAGGCCATGTCGATCTGTACGACCGCGTCGACCTGATTCCTTTCGCCAAGCTGACCCGGTTCTTTCAGGAACACCTGCAATGACCGCTGACGTCCAACTGCACGCCACCGCCTTGAGCGAAACAGCTACGCGTACCGGTCATTGGGGAGGTGTTTATGCGATGACGCTATGCGTATTCGCACTGATCGCCTCGGAGTTCATGCCCGTCAGCCTGCTGACACCCTTGGCAAACGACCTGCAGGTCAGCCAAGGCCTGGCGGGCCAGGGCCTTGCCATATCGGGCGCGTTTGCGGTGTTGGCCAGCCTGTCGATCAGCTGGATCGCCGGCACCCTGGACAGAAAGACCCTGCTGCTGGCCCTGACCGGTTTGATGGCCGTATCGGGCACCGTTGTGGCGCTTGCTCCAAACTACCTGATCTACATGGCTGGGCGAGCCCTGATCGGCGTAGTGATTGGCGGATTCTGGTCGATGTCGGCAGCCACTGCGATGCGCCTGGTACCTGCTGCACAGGTGCCCAGGGCGCTGGCTGTTTTCAACAGCGGCAACGCCCTGGCGACGGTGGTGGCAGCGCCACTGGGCAGTTATCTGGGCTCGGTGGTGGGTTGGCGTGGTGCGTTCCTGTGCCTGGTCCCAGTGGCGTTGATTGCGCTGGTTTGGCAGTGGCTAAGCTTGCCGAGCATGCCAACACAGAAGCGTTCGCCGGGTGCCGGCAATGTTTTCAAACTGCTGAAAAATCGCACGGTGGCGCTAGGCATGGCCGCCGCTGGCTTGTTTTTCATGGGCCAATTTGCGCTGTTCACCTACCTGCGCCCGTTTCTGGAAACGGTCACCCAGGTCAAGGTGCCGACTCTTTCTCTGCTGCTATTGGTGATAGGCGTCGCTGGCTTTTGCGGCACAACGCTGATCGGTGTAGTCCTCAAGCGCAGCCTCTACGGCACCTTGAGCACCATCTCGCTGCTGATGGCGGTTATTGCGCTGGCGCTGATTCCTGCTGGCACTGGGGTTATCGCTGTAGCGGTATTGCTCGGACTCTGGGGCTTTATTGCGACGGCAGCGCCAGTGGGTTGGTGGAGCTGGATTGCGCACGCCTTGCCGGATCACGCCGAAGCGGGCGGCGGCCTGATGGTGGCGATTGTTCAATTGGCTATCGCAGTGGGCTCCACCGTCGGCGGCGTACTGTTTGACGCGCTCGGCTACCAGAGCACATTTATCGCCAGCGCCGCGCTGCTGATGCTGGCCGCCCTGCTGACTTTTCTAACTTCACGTTCGCCGGTGTCGCACACCCGGTGAACCAACCTATCCAAGGAGCAAGGCCATGTTCAGCAATCATTCCCTTGCATGGAAGGGCCTCTGGCTGGCGGCCTGGATGCCATGTGCCCTATCGGCTGCGACAGATAGCGCCGGCCCGTCAACCTTCAACTCGTCTTACAGCTTCGCCAGTACCACACACAATTCGGAGACAAAGATGGTGACTGAACAAACCCTGACTGCAAAAGAACTGGCTGTCGCCTCTATCGGCGCCAGCATGGCGACCGGCGATATGCCCCGTTTGCGCGATGCGCTCAATCGCGGTCTCGATGCCGGCCTAACGATTAGTGAGTGCAAGGAAATCCTGGTTCAGCTCTATGCGTATGCCGGTTTCCCGCGCAGCCTCAATGCACTTTCGCAACTGATGAGCTTGTTGCAAGAGCGCGATGCACGCGGCGTTCACGACGAACCGGGGCGCGAACCAGGCCCTGTGCCGTCGGGCCATGCCTTGCTCGAACTGGGCACCGACAATCAAACCCGTCTGGTGGGAGCGCCGGTCTCAGGGCCGCTGTTTGAGTTCGCCCCTGCCATTGACCAGTTTCTGAAGGTTCACCTGTTCGGCGATATCTTCGCCCGAGACAACCTCGATTGGGCTGCTCGTGAACTGGCCACTGTTGGGGCACTTGCCGCGATGCCAGGGTTAGCGCCGCAGTTGGAGTCGCACCTGAAGATCAGCATGAATGTTGGCCTCACGGCGCAGCAGTTGAACCAAGTGGCTAGCGAACTCAAACACCGCGGTGACCAGGATGCGGCTGAGCGCATTGTTTCGGCCTTGGAAAAAATCAGAGGCTGACCAGGTCACCGATGGCGACGGATTGCGAGGAGTAACCTGTCCGGGTTCTCAATCGACAGCCGAAAGCTCAATTGTCGAAGCGATGGAGCGACGTGTAAGGATCAAAGGGAACATAACGTGATTGCCGGTCGCGCATGACCTTGACCATGGCGACGTCCGGGTCCACGGAAAAGAACAGGCGCCCGCGCATCGCCACCAGATGATCGAGCAGGCGCTCCTTGTCCCCGGCCACGCATTCGGGATTGCGATCATAGGCGCTGTTGACGTTCAGGCTCAGCCAGTGAGTTCCCGGGATCAGGTCGCCGACAAACACCACAGGCCCGCCGGGCAGCAGGATTTCCGGTAACAGTTGCCCCGGTGTGTAGCCGTCGCTGAAATGAAAATGCCAGCCGTTTCCGAGGCGGTCGCAGCCATGGCCATCGATCAGGATCAGGCGGCCGCTGTTTTCCAGGCGATGCAAGAGCGGCGAGATGAACAGCTCCCGATCACGTGGATGGGGGTGGCGTGCCCGCACCCAGTGGCGTTCGCCCACCAGGTAATGCGCCTTGCGAAACAGCAGCCGTGGCATCTCCCCTTCCCTGACCCGTTCAAGCAGTTCCTCGGACAGCGGTGCATGCAGATGGGTCAGCACCACCGCATCGATATCGTCTTCGCCCAAACCGTGCTGCGCCAGGCTTTCCAGCAACCCAGAAACGGTTGGCTGGCAGCGGCAGGCACGCGGTATCGGCGCCAGCAACGCATCGGCGCCGGCCAGCACGAGGATGTTTTTTCCATCCTGCTGCACCAGCAATGCCCGGGACGCAATGTCGACCCGGTTGTCCAGGTCCGGCGCCATCCATTGCGACCATTTCTGCCGCGGTGTATGGCCGAACAGAACGCCGCCGTCGAGTTTACGGCGGGTTCCTGCCAGAGTGGAAATGGTACGACTCACGACACTCAACCCCTTGCTCCTGATTGCCCCGCACACTGCGCACGAGGCTTGGAATCAGGTTTGCAGGTTAAGCCATGGCCACCCGTCACCGACCCACCCGCGTGGGGTGGGCCGGATCATCCTGCGCATTAGGCCAATGCCAACACCCGTTGCTCGATCTGCCAACGCTGGAAGAAGGGGTGGCAGCCTTTTTCGAAAAGCGTGCGCCCAACTTTCCGGGGCGAACCTGATGGATGCCTGGCCTACCCGTTACAGGGGGTGTGATCGGCCGAGCTGATTGTCCATCATCAAGCCTGACTCTCGTTTTACAAGCTTCGTAGGAGCAGAAATGCTTTGATGTAGTGGGCGGTCACCCTCCTCTATCGAACATTTCTGTTCCTACTTTTTTTTCTATACCGGGCATTCCTTTCTCATTGGATGACCATCATGAAAACCCGTATTACCGAACTGCTGGGCATCCAGTATCCGATCATTGAAGGCGGCATGCAGTGGGTCGGGCGCGCGCAACTGGCCGCCGCCGTATCGAACGCCGGCGCCCTGGGCATGGTGACGGCGCGCACACAGCCCACACCGGACGACCTGCGCCGTGAAATCGAACGCACCCGTGAACTGACCTGCAAACCCTTCGGCGTGAACCTCACGCTGTCACTGACCGCCAATGACGTGAACTATGACGGCTGGATCGACGCGATCATCCAGGGCGATGTGCGTATCGTCGAAACGGCCGGCAACAACCCCCAGCCGGTCATTGCCCGGTTGAAGGCGCACGGCATCAAGGTCATTCACAAGTGCACGTCGGTACGCCATGCCCTGTCGGCGGAGCGTTACGGCGCCGATGTCATTTCGATTGACGGCTTCGAAGCCGGTGGGCATTGTGGTGAGGACGATGTCCCTGCCCTGATCATGATCCCGGCGTTGGGCAAGGTCCTGAAGATTCCCTTTATCGCCTCCGGTGGCATCGCCAACGGGCGCAGCATGGCCGCCGCACTGGCCTTGGGTGCCGACGGCGTGAACATGGGCACGCGCTTCATGCTGACCCGGGAATCCGCCATCCACGACGATATCAAGGCAGCCTTGCTGGCAGCGACGGAGCGCGATACCACCTTGATCAAGAGAACCCTCAAGCGAACTGCGCGGTTCTTTACCAATGACGTCTCGCAAGCAATTGTCGCCCTTGAGCAGCGTCCGGGTGGCGCCACCTATGACGACTTGAAGCACCTGTTGTCGGGCGAACGCGGCCTTGCAGGCCTGGAGTCGGGTGACATCACGGCAGGTCTCGTCTGTGCCAGCCAGGTCATCGGCCTGGTCGACGACATCCCGACCTGCGCAGAACTGGTGACACGCATGGTCGCTGAATGTCGCGAAGGGCTGGAGCAGGCCCTGAATCGATTCGACCGATGATAGTGCCCAGTCATGCGGTGCACACAAAAAACTGTGTGCGAGCCTGCTCCTGTAGGAGCAAGCTTGCTCGCGATGGTCGTCAACGATAACGCGGGCTGTCTGGATGATCGCGCTGCCTGGACGTTCTTCGCGAGCAGGCTCGCTCCCACAAGTCCGTGGGCAATCGTGCTTTCAATCTGATCCAGCACCCGGTTCGCCGTGATTTCCGCCAGCATGATGCTGTTGGAAATGCCAACGCATACAGGCTACAAGGTCGCAGATATGACGCAGGGCTTGGGATGGGAGTTTTACCCCTATCCAATTGAGCTCGACCGCTTGCTCGCGGGCAACTCGTACCCAATGATCCTTGAAGCCCATGAAATTACCCGGCTCAACCCCCCGCTGCCACCGCAGGCTAACGTGCTCATTAACAAGCCAGGCATGACGGACGGTTTCGGCGCTTACATGGCCTTTGTTCCAGCCAAGGGCATGGGTATCGTGACGCTGGCGAACAAGAACTATCCCCTCCCTGCGAAGGTGAAAGCCGCCCATGAAGTATTGACGGCCCTGGATACCCGGATTGGATCGAGTGCGCGTCAGTGAGCGCTAGAAACTCTACGCACCTTAGCGAGGTGGCCTGGATGAGAGTTCGTCTCCTCTGCCTACAGCGTCATGATCGGCCGCAGCAGCGCCTGACCTTCATACAATGCCGACAGATAACGTTCGCGCATCTGCTCGACGGTCATTCGCGACGCATGGGTAGTGAGCGTCAAGGCGGCCTGCAACTGCCCTTCCCGATCAATCAACGGCACGCTCAGCACCCGCATGCCCACTTCATATTCCTGATCCACCAGCACGTAGCCCCGCTGCGCCGCCAAGGTGATTTCGGCGCGGATCCGGGTTTCGTCGGTGAGGGTGTAAGGCGTAATCGCTTGTGGCGGGTTGCGTTCGAAATAGCCGTCGAGCGCCTGCCCTGACAGGCTCGCCAGCCAGAGCCGGCCACTGCCGGTGCAATACATCGGCACCCGCGAGCCAGGTCGAATCGACATCGAGGTGATGTGGCTGTAGCGGCTGCGCACAACGTGCACGATGTCATCCCCGTCGCGAATGCCCACCGACACATGTTCCTGGGTGGTTCGCGCCACCTGTTCGACGATCGGCCGCAGCATGCGCGGCAACACGGCCGAATCGACATAGGCCTGGCCGATGCGCAGGGTCTTGGCGGTCAGCCAGTAGAAGCGCCCATCGGTCTGCGCGAAATCGTCATGCACCAGCGTCAGCAAAAAACGCCGGGCGGCGCTCTGGGTCATGTCGGCCATGCGCGCCACCTCGGGCACACTCAGGCGCGGATGCTCCTGGGAAAACAATTGCAACAGCGCCAGCACCTTTTGCAGGCCGACGATCAAATCCCGTTGATGGATGGTGGGTTGCTTCATCGATTCGGCTCTTAATAAGGCAAACAATGCGATTATCGCACTGATGATGCGATTATCAACTTAAACACCTTGTACCTTGATTGTTCACCTCCCTCCTCGCTTGCACTATCGGCCCCACAACACAGCCAAGAAGCGGGAGCATCAAATGATCCAGGGTTCGACTGAACTGGTCGCCATCGTCGGCTCACCGGTGACACAGGTGAAATCGCCGGAAAACTTCAACCGCTGGTTTGGCGAGCACCAGCAAAACATTGCCATGCTGGCCATCGACCTAGCGCCGACCGCCCTGCAGAACTTCATCGAGACCTTGCGTGGCTGGCAAAACCTGCGCGGTTGCGTGGTCACCGTCCCCTACAAACAGCTGCTGGCCGGCCGCCTGGACAGCGTCAGTGAGCGCTCGGCGGCGCTCGGCTCGGTCAACGTGATCCGACGCGAGACCGACGGCCGGCTGGTGGGCGATATCGTCGACGGCGAAGGTTTTCTCGGTGCTGCGCGCCAGCAGGGTTTCAATCCGCAGGACAAGCAGGCGTTGGTGATCGGCACCGGCGGAGTCGGCAGTGCGATTGCTTACTCACTGTGTCAGGCCGGGATCAGTCATCTGGTCATCAGCGACTTGAGCGCAGAGCGCGTCGAGATGCTCGGCGAACTGTTGCGCGATGCTTTCCCCGAGATCGTGATCAGCGCCAACCCTGCCTCGCTCGAGCACTTCGATCTGGTGGTGAACGCCTCGCCGGTCGGCATGGGCGCCACCAGCGATGAAGGCCCGGTGCCGTTGCCGCACAACCTGATGCAAACCTTGCAAACGTCGACGCTGGTGGCCGATGTCGTGACTTCGCCGGCCGTGACGCCGTTTCTCGCCTTCGCCCAAAGGCGTGGTTGCCCGATCCAGACCGGCCCGGAAATGGCCTTGGCGCAACTGGGCAACCTCGGCCACTTCATGGGCGTCACACCGCTGCAGATCTGATCTGCGGCCGTGTCCTCGACAGGCGATAGACAATGAACATGACTACCCACTTCCCTGCCGGTGCCGACCTGGCCTACGACGTGATCGTCCTGGGCAGCGGTGCCGCCGGTTTCGCGGCGGCAGTGACCGCCTCTTGCCGCGGCCTCAAAGTCCTGCTGGTGGAAAAGACCGAAGCCTTTGGCGGTACCTCGGCCATCTCGGGTGGCGCGATCTGGCTGCACGACACCGATCAGGCCCGGGCCGCCGGGCATCACCTGAGTGCCGACCAGATGCGCTGCTATCTCAAGCAAGTGATCGGTGCCGGCTACAACCCTGAGTTGATCGATTCCTTCATCGACAATGGCCGCGAAGCCTTACGTTTCCTGGAGACCCACAGCGAGCTCAAATACAGCCTGCGGCCACTGTCGCCCGACTATTACCCGGATCTGCCCGGCGGCACGCAAACCGGTCGCGCCCTGGAAATCGACGAGTACGACGGGCGCAAGCTGGGTGAGCACTTCAAGGACCTCAAGCGGCCCCCGGACGGCATGCTGCTGTTCGGCGGCATGATGGTCAATCGCGTCGACATCCAGCACTTCCTCAGCTTCAAGCGCTCGCCGCGATCGCTCTGGCACTGCCTGAAACTGATGGGCCGATATGCCCTGGATCGCCTCAACCATCCACGGGGCACACGTCTGACCGTGGGCAATGCCTTGATCGCACGGCTGGCAACCACCGCCTTCGCCAATGGCGTCGACTTGTGGCTGCAGGCGGCCCCCGAAGCGCTGCTTGTCGAACAGGGCACCGCAAAGGGTGTGCAGATCACCTGGCGCGGGCAAACCCGCAACGTATTTGCCAAGGGCGGCGTGGTATTGGCCATGGGTGGATTTGCGGCCGGCGCCCAAGCCGCCCAACAGCGGCCAGTGACTGACTCGGAACACTGGAGCATGTCGCCAACGGCCAACGTGGGTGACGGACAACGACTGGCCGCTTCGGTCAACGCGGCCATTGGCGACAACCTTGCGGCGAATTTCTTCTGGGCACCGGTGTCGGTGCTGCGCAAGGCCGACGGCAGCCAAGAGCGCTTTCCGCACCTGGTGACCGATCGGGCCAAACCCGGCGTGATCGCAGTCAACCGCGCCGGTCGACGCTTCGTCAATGAGTCGGACTCCTACCACTGCTTCGTCGAAGGCATGTTCGCCAACGGCGGCGCCAATGCGCCCTGCTGGCTGATCTGTGACAGCGAAGCCTTGAACCGATACGGCATGGGCCTGGCCCGTCCGCGACCGGTCGATAACAGCGCGTTGATAGACGCCGGTTATCTGCTGCGCGCAGACAACCTCGCCGAACTGGCCCTCATCGCTGGCATCGATGCCACGGCACTGGAGCAGACCCTGGCGCAGTTCAACGCCGATGCAGCCCTTGGCGTCGATCGTCAGTTCGGTAAAGGCAGCAGCGCCTATAACCGCTACATGGGCGACCCGCTTCACAAACCCAACCCGTGCCTGAAACCGCTGCACAAGGCGCCGTATTACGCGATTCGCCTGTTCACCGGTGACCTCGGCTCGGCCCGCGGACTGATCACCAACGGCCAGGCCAACGTGCTCGACCGCAGCGGTGCACCGATCCCCGGCCTGTACGCCGCCGGCAACGAAATGAATTCGATCATGGACGGCACCTACCCCGGTCCCGGCATCACCCTTGGGCCCGGTATCACCTTCGGTTACCTCGCCGCCAGTGATATCGCGGCCCGTCTGGACCGCAGCACAACCCAACAACCCCACACTGGAGAACAGCATGTACTACGAACTGCGCACCTACACGATTAAACCGACCCGCCTGGGTGACTGGCTGGCCCTGTACAAAAACGCGGCATTGGCCGTGCAGCAGGAGCACCTGGGCAACCTGGTCGGTTTCTTCACCACCGAAATCGGTGAGGTCAACCAGGTGGTGCACATCTGGGCCTATGCCAGCCTCGACGATCGCATGGCCCGGCGCAACGCCATGGCAGCCGACCCGCGCTGGCAGGACTTTGCCCGACAGAACAAGGAACTCGACGCTGTGGTGACGCTGGAGTCGCGCCTGCTGCGCCCGACCGACTTTTCACCTTTGCAGTAACCGTCGTCCTGCCGGGTCGCTTCCACTGGGGAGCGGCCAGCTCCTGCGAAAAAAACAACAATGGAGGTCGCCATGGGCGTCTTGCCGTCGACTGACGTCGACAATCTTGTCTGTGATGTCCTGGTCATCGGTTCCGGCGCCTCGGGCCTGGCCAGTGCCGTCACCTGCGCCGAGCTTGGCCTCGACGTCATCGTGGTGGAAAAAGAGCCTGTGCTCGGCGGCACCAGTGCCTGGTCGGGCGGCTGGCTGTGGATCCCCCGCAACCCGTTGGCAGTCGCCGAAGGGACAGTGGAAGAGTTCGAACAAGTGCGGACTTACCTGCGCAATGAACTGCACAGCGAGGTGCTCGACCAACGCATGGAGATGTTCCTTGAACAAGGCCCGAAGATGGTCGATTTTTTCCAGCGCCATACCGAAGTGCAATTTTTCTCCGGCAGCAAGATGCCTGACTTTCATGCCAGCGAAGGTCATGCCAGGGGCGGTCGCTCGCTCTGCGCCCTGCCGTACGGTGGTCGTCAGCTGGGTCCCTGGATCAACAAGCTTCGGCGTCCGCTGGACCTCATCAGCCTTGCCGGGATGGGTATTGCCGGTGGCGCTGATCTCAACCACTTTCTCAACGCGAGCCGATCTGCATGCTCAATGCTGTATGCCGGCAAACGCCTGTTGCGCCATGCCCGTGACCTGCTGTGCCACGGCCGCAGCATGCATCTGGTGAACGGCAATGCACTGGTCGCCCGGCTGCTGAAAAGCGCACTGGACCGAAACGTCCGCCTGCTGACCGATACGCTGGTACAGCAACTTCTGCAGGAGGACCAGCGTGTGGTCGGTGCACGTATCGAGCGCAGCGCACGCCCGTTCGACATCCGCGCACGACGTGGTGTGGTGATGGCCTGCGGCGGATTTCCGCACGACCGACAGCGGATTGCCCGGCAGTTCGCCCATGCCCCGGATGGCACCGGACACCTGAGCGCTGCCCCCAAGGGCAATACCGGCGACGGTTTGCGCCTGGGTGAAAGCGTCGGCGCTCGCGTGGCATCCGACTTGCCCCATGCCGCTGCCTGGGCACCTGTCTCTAGCGTGCCGCGCGAGGACGGGGGTTTCAGTGGCTTTCCCCATTTGATGGAGCGGGCGAAACCGGGTTTTCTCGCGGTGCGTCAGGATGGTCGACGCTTCGTCAACGAGGCAGACTCCTACCATGACTATATGTGTGCACTGTTCGATGCCTGCGGACCGGAAGAACCCCCGGTGTCCTGGCTGATCTGCGACCACCGTGCCCAGAGGCGCTATGGCTTGGGCTGGTCGAAACCCTTTCCATTCCCCACAGCGTCCCATGTTCGCATGGGCTACTTGATCAAGGACCCGACCCTGGCGGGACTGGCACGCCAATGCGGGATTGATGCGCAGCAACTGGAAGCCACGGTCAACTCGTTCAACCAGTTTGCCGAGAAAGGCTGCGATCCGCAGTTTCAGCGCGGTGAGTCGCTGTACAACCAGAACCAGGGGGAAATCCTCCACGGTCCCAACCCCTCCCTTGGCAGCCTGCGCCAGGGACCGTTCTATGCGGTGAAGCTGGTGCCAGGCAGCCTCGGCACCTTCGCCGGGCTGCACACGGATGCCTGTGCCCGGGTATTGGATAAAAATGACGCGCCGATTCCAGGGTTATTCGCCGTGGGCAATGACATGAACAGCATCATGAACGGTTTCTACCCTAGCGGCGGCATCACCCTCGGGCCGGGCATGACGTTTGGTTACATCGCAGGCAGGACACTTGCAGGGCTGTCAGATCGAGAAGAAAGAGACGAAGGCTAAAAGAACTGATCCACCGTCTTGCAGAGAGTCAAATTGGGTCGGTTGCGACGGGCAGTCATCGGCTGTGGATCAACCGGTCGATGCAACACAACTGAACTCTGTGTAAGCAGAAGGAGACATTCGTTTGCGGCGGAATACCCCAAGCCCGTACGTCAACGCAAGTTCCAAGGCCGGTCACAAGGGGTATAACTATCAGGACAACAGGCGGGTCACTCAGAACAGGTCCTCAAAACGCAGCGCCCGGGTCAGGCGCTCCAGACCTGATCGGCCCCTGCGGCGCGGAGCGATGTGATGAGTTCCAGAGCATGGCGATGGGCTCGCAAGAGCCTTCTTGGCTGCATCGAGCTGGCCTTGCTGGTCGCGCCACTGTGCGCCAGCGCCATGTTCAAGTGCCAAGCCAGGGACGGCGCCATCAGCTACACCACCCAAGCCATCGCCAGCGCCCGCTGCACTCGCCTGGATGACATGGCGGGCGTCGACGCGAAGGCAAAGGCCCTGCCACGGCTTGTGCGGGACGACAGCCCAGGCGCGGTGCGGATTCGGGTGTTCACCTTCGTTCACAAGGGTGTTCGTCAGTATGTTAGCAGGCGCCCCGTCGGGATCTCCGCACGGGTCGATGTCCTTGAGCTCTATTACATCAAGGGCTGCTATCTGTGCATGGCGCCGAAGGATTTCAAGGTCGCCTCACTGCGCCTGGACACCCATTCCTATCGGCGGGAGATCGAAGCCGCTTCAGGTCATTATGGTGTCGACAGGGCGCTGGTCCGCGCCGTGATACATGCCGAATCGGCGTTTCACCCCAACGCCATTTCCGAAGCCGGCGCCCAGGGGCTGATGCAGTTGATGCCCGCCACCGCCGAGCGCTTCGCCGTGGACGATCCGTTCGACGCTCGACAGAACATTCGTGGCGGCGTGCGCTACCTGGCCTGGCTGCTCAAGCGCTTCAACGGCAATCAGAAGCTGGCGTTGGCCGGTTACAACGCTGGCGAAGCGTCCGTGGTCGAGTACAACGGGGTGCCTCCTTACGCCGAGACGCAATCCTACGTCAACCTCGTGCAGTCCTTGACCGAACGCTATCGCAACGATCGCTTTCCCTGAGACCTCTCTCAACCCATCAAAAAGTTTGAACCGCTATTGAACGCGCTCGCCTAATGATCAGCTTGTGGAAAATCCCATAGGCAATGTGCCAATACCGGCATACTCCGAGAGGTGGTGAACGTGGCTAAGGACGAGAAAAAAAGCAAAGCTGAGTCTTCGAAAGCCAGTAAGGATTTGAAAGACAAAAAGTCATCGACGGCAAAGAAATCAACGGCGGCGTCGGCTCTTTCGAAAGCTGCCGGAAAGAAAGACAAGAAAAAAGATATCGAACCGAAAAAAACTGCCAAAAAAGCTGATAGCAAGCCAGAAAAGGCCAAGAAATCAGATAAGGCAGAAAAGTCGGCGAAAAAGAAAAAGTGACATCTGCTATCTGCCAGGGCTTTACGCCCTGGCTTCCTCACGCTGTGTTGCCATGGATGTCGCCACCGGCAGCAATGGGTCTATTGGATTTCTTCGGGATAGACAGCAATCGGCCAAAAGCGGTCATCGAAAACCATCAAAAGCTTCATCAGCGAGTAATCGGGCCATTGAGCAGCCAAGCTGAGGTGCCCAGGAAATCAGGGTCATTTTTGTCCCGGCCTCAGTCGGTTTCATATTGGTCGACATGCATGCACCTCTCCAACTTTCGCCGCCGAACACAAAAGTTATGCGCAGTCCTGGCACAAGAGTGAAAACGATTCTTGATAAGCGTGCCCAAGCCTTGAGTGATTGGGCTTAAATGCCTTAGGCTGCCATTCAGTCATACCTATACCTTTGGGAATGTACAAAAATGGATCTTTTAGCCAATGTCCCAAATTGGGATGAGATTGAGCGAAACCTCGATTACAAGTTTGGCGAACTTAATCAAAGTATCAGTCAGGGCTGGCAAAACGCTCAGGATGGGTGGGACGGCTTCACTCGACGCGTTAACACCCAATTTGACCGTACCTATGGTCAACTGGGTGGAGATAGGATTAACGCTGTTCGAGAGGCGCTATACCGGGCAGACCCCATCATCTTGATGAATCTTAAGCAACGCTGGGCATCCATCGAAATCGATCAAGTTCTTGACGTGCTGCGACAGTTGGTCAAAGAAGTCTCGATGATATTAGGCGGCAGCATCGCTATAGGTTCAATCATTGGCGGTGCTGTTGGCGCAGCAGCATTTGGGGCCAGCAAAGGAAAATCTTTCGAACAAATCATCGAAAGCGCAACCAGAGCTGGTGGTGGAGATATATTCTGATGAAAAACAAAATAATGCCAAGTGAACTGACTATTGAAAAAATGCACTCCGGCCGATCGTGTCTGAACCTGACATCGAGTGTCGATTGGGAGTGTTTTCCTGATTATGCAGAGTTTATTCTTGGACTACTTGGGGGGTCGATCATCAGCAAGTCTGACGGAGCTGATGTGCGTATTTGGGAGGTGCTAATAGACAACGAGTACTTCTTCCTCGCATTTGACGATTTCCCAGTAATGATTACGCTAGAATCGAAGAGTCTGCAGGGAGATGATTATATACCGGCCTTCAAGGCCTTACTCGTTGAGAAGTCCTAACCTTGAAACCAATCCAAACGGACTGAGTGCGGATAAATAATTGACACGCACAAAACAAAGGATGAGCCGTCTGGCAGGAATGATGATGAACTACACCATTCCCCCTCCCACCCAGGCAAACAGGAAAAATGCGGACGTTGTAAGAATGCCTGCTTATGGCCGGTTTCTGTCTGTCCCCACCGGCCGCTTAGGGTCGATAACTGCCACTTGCATCTCTCATAGAGTGCACACGAAGACCCTCGACCAGCCAAAACGGTTTCACACCGAATCAAGGCGGATGCATGAAACAAGTCAAGATTCATCGGATCACGCACCTGCCGCCACAGATTCAAGTCTTGGAAAAAGAGGCAGTTGGAGAGGGTTTCAGGTTTCTCACTCGGCTGATTGCCGACTGGCACTGCGGAGCGAATCGCTTCGATGCACCCGGAGAATGCCTTATGGCGGCGTATTTCAACCAGCAACTGATAGGCATCGGAGGCCTCTCAGTTGATCCATATGGCGAGACTAATACGGCAAGGCTGCGACGGGTTTACGTCGCAGCTTCTTCAAGGGGGCAACACGTGGGTCAAACGCTAGTAAAAGCGCTGGTTGCACATGCCACTCTTCGCTTTCAGAACGTGCGTCTTTCCACCGATACGTCCGAAGGAGACGCGTTTTACCTGCACTGCGGTTTCATGCGAACAGAGGATGTCCATGCTACTCATATCATGCTGCTAGGCGACACCTGATTCAGTCTATCGGCCAGAAGCGGGCGTACGCGGCGCGAGCCTGGTTGCTGCCCCTAATCGGTCTCTATCATCCTGAAGTACATTACGGGTCGATTGGTGCCGTTCACGACGGGCACCGCACCAATCTGCAAAAAGCACCCGGTGGTCGTTGCATTTCGCTTGTCGCCGGCGTGTGGCTAAGCTTAATGAATCGGGGTGAATTGACACTTGGGTGAGCGCACCCATCAGCGGATCTGGATAGCCATCAAGACGGTGCTCCCCGAAGGAGACGACCATGTATGCGGTTATAAGAACCTACCTGGGTGCTGGAGCAAAGCAGCTTTTCGAGCGATTGGAAGAGCGCCAAACCGACGTCGAAGCTGCCCTGCGGAAAGTACCTGGCCTGGTCAGCTACACACTGCTCAATACCGGTGATGGCGGTACGGCGGTGACTGTTTGCACGGACAAGGCCGGCAGCGATGCAAGCTTGAAAGTCGCACGGGAATGGATTCAGAAAAATGCATCGGATATTCACGCGCAGCCGCCGATTGTGACGGAAGGTCCGGTCATTGTGCAGATCACATAACGCTTGACCAGCTGTTACCCAGGCACGCTCGGCACCGCCATCCCGACCTTCACCCGATCCAGGGCCACAATGGTCTTGAACCAGGTCACGTTGGGATTTTCGGCAAACAATCGCCGCGCCAGGGCCTGGTACTCCTGCATGCTGGTTACGGTCAGCACCAGGACGAAATCCACTTCGCCGGTGACGTAGTAGCACTGCTGGACTTCGGGCACCGCGAAGTGCGCTTTCATCGCCTCCAGCGCCTCGATACTGGTGCGCTCGGTCATCACTTCCACGATGATGGTGATCGGCCTTCCTACCGCGGTGGGATCGACGATGGCGACGTTGCCCGTAATCACGCCCCTCTCCTCCATCCGCTTGATACGGCGCTGAACAGCGGCCGTGGAAAGATTGACCTGCTCGGCCATCAGGCGCAGCGGTGTGGTGTTGTCGCGCTGGACCAGGTCGAGGATGGCACGGTCGAATTTGTCCAGGGATTCAGATGCAACGTCGAGTTTTGCCATGGTGATCCTGCGAGAAATTTTCTCGAAAACTAGCAGAAAACAGCGCCCCTTTATCTAGCAGCGAGAAATATTATCTTGCTGGCAGGCCGCATGGGCAGCCTGGTTGGAGACTCACACAAGGATCGTCTGGCATGCTCGCACTGTTTCATCTTTCCCCTGTGCTGTTGGTGACCGCCATGCTCGTGGTGCTGCGCCGGCCGCCCGTTCACGCCGCAATGGCAGGCACCCTGCTGGTGATGGTGCTTTGGCTGGCCGGTGCTGCCGATGCGTGGCGCCCGGACAGCGTGCTGGCTGCCGCTCGAGACACCGCCGTGCTGTTTGCCAGTACCGCGTCCGTGATCGTGCCGGGTCTTGCCTTCGTGATTTTCATCGAGCGCCTGGGGGTCAACCTGGCGCTGAGCCAATGGGTGCGTTCACTGGGGCTGGGACGCGGCGACCAGGTCGTGTTCATCGTGCTCGGGCTGGCGCCGTTGCTTGAAGCGATGACCGGTTTTGGCGTGTCATTGATCGCCACGGTCCCCCTGCTACTCAGCCTTTTTGAGCGCCGGGTCGCGCTGCGAATAGCGCTGACCGGCATGGCGATCATGCCGTGGGGAACCTTGGGCCTGGCCTCGGTCATTGGCGCGTCCCTGGCACATTTGGACGCATCCGCGCTGGCTGCGACCTCGGCCTTGATCAGCGCGCCGGTGTTTTTCGGCCTCAGTGCGCTGGCCCTGTATCTGGCAGGCGTTCGCGAGCCGCGTGAATGGCGGACACTGGGCGTTTTCTGGCTGCTGTTCGTGGCGGTGCTCTACAGTGCCAGCCGCTGGTTCGGGCCGGAGGTGGCGGGCGTTGCCGCGGGGCTGGTGACGGCAGTTGCCGTACTCGCTTGCGGGCTGTGGCGCCTGCGCCGCAGCGATGGCGAACGTGGCTCGGTGCAATGGCCGCGTCAGGCCTGGCCGTACCTGCTGTTGATTGCCTACATCGTCGGCTTGAAACTACTCTGGAGCCTAACCGCCTGGCAGGATAGCTGGATCGTCCAGGGCAGCCAGGTCACCTGGAAACCCCTCGCCTCACCGGGTGTGGCACTGATTCTGGTGCTGATCGGGCTGGGATTTCACACGCGCAGTGCACAACGCCAGACGGGGCTGCCTGCTGCGTTGGTCGCGCGGGTGAAGCGGCCATTGCTGACCATCTTCTTCTTTCTGGCGATGTCGCAGATGATGGTGAAGGCCGGTTTCCTGGCGGGGCTGATGCAACTGCTGGCGGGCCTGTCGCCCACTGCCGCGACCTCTTTGGTGGCCATGCTCGGGGCGCTGTCGGGCTACATGACCGGCTCGAATGTCGGCGGCAACGCGATCTTCATGCCGGCCATTGCGATGCTGCCCGAGTCTTCCCGCCTGTTGCTGGCCGCGGTACAAAACAGCGCGGCCGGGCATGCGGCGCTGGGCTCGCTGTCGATCGTCATGCTGATTCTGGGACTGGCTAAAACCCAGGCCCGAGAAGAAGGCGAACTGGTAAGGTTTGGTTTCGCGCTGGTCTGTCTTAATACCGCGTTGGTGGCATTGGGCGCAGGGTTGCTGAGTGCATGGTTTTAAAAGCATAACGAATCAAGCCCCGAAGATCCGGGGCTTGATGGTCAGACGGTATCAGGACTTACGTCCCCCGCCTCCACTCATATCATCATCCTTGCGTCCCATTCCAGTGGACTTGTCACGGTCATCGGCAGTATTGCTGCCGCGTCCGCTGCCTTGCCCGCCGGTGGACGATTGATCAGCCTTGTTGGCTTGTTGTCCGCCTGAAGCCTGGCCACCTTTTTGGCCTGGTTTGTTCATGTTTTCCTTGTCGTCGGCCCATTCGCCTCCGCGGTTGGTTCCCTGCCCGCCTCCGGCCATGCGATCGCTGTCACGCGATGGTTGTCCGCCGGAAGCCTGACCGCCTTTTTTGCCGGCATCAGCCGCCTTGTCCCGATCAGTGGAAAGATTGCCGGGATTTTTATTTCCTGTATTGGCCATTTCTATTCACCTCTGCATCGTTAGTACGAGCGTGGGCTCGTATACGTCGGAGGATGAGTAAAACAGAAAGTTTGAACCGAATTACGTTGCTCGCGACGAGTGGATTCGGGCGTTTGGTTCCATTAAAAATGCACGCAGACGATGGACGGCGGGAACCTGATGGGGAGGCGATTTGCGAAGGTTTCCGGATCACTTGCTCGATGTTTACTAGACTTGGGGTGTCCTTCATGCCTCACACCCAGGTAGTCAATCGATGACTGAACACATCGTGCATTTTCACTGCCAGATCGATCAGGGAACCACCGAGCGCTTCCGCGACTGTTGCCTGGAAGCCATCGACCAGGGTGCGACCTCGCTTCTGCTCAATCTGTCCACGAGCGGGGGCAGCACCAACTTTGGCTTCACCCTTTACACCTTCCTCAAGTCATTGCCGGTACCGCTCTGCGCAATCAACGCGGGCAACATCGAGTCCATGGGCATCATCATGTTCCTGGCGGCCGGGCGCCGCATCACCTCGCCCCACTCACGCTTCCTGATCCACCCGATGAACTGGTACTTCAGCCAGAAATCGGTGGACCACCAGCGCCTGCGTGAATACCTGTCGAGCCTGGACAACGACCTGGCGCGCTACGTGCAGATCTACAACATCGAAACGGCTGACGCCGAGACCAAGCTGGATATTTTCCATTGCCTTTCAGCGGAAGAAAAAGTCATCGCCGCGCACGAATCCCTGGCCTATGGCATTGCCCATGAGATGAAGCAGATGATGTTCGCCGATGACGTCAAACACTGGAAAGTCAGTGGTGGATGACCCGGGCGATGATGGCTTCATCGCCCGTGCCCCGTCTTATTCAGTCACCGCTGCCAGGTGCTCCGCAGCCGACTCGGCACTGCCGATCGGCGCGTTGAGCAGCAGGAAGTACGCCAGGGCCGAACACAGCGCCACCACCGCACTGATCATGAACGCCGTGTTGAACGATCCCGAGTACTGGATGCTGAAGCCGGTGACGATCGGCGCGACGGAACCTGCGATGTAGCCGCCGAAGTTCTGGATCGAACCGAAAGAAGCTACACGGCGGCTGTCGACGATGGTGTTGACGATCATCCAGGCCGTGGCGCTGGCCATATTGATGCTGAACAGCGCCAGGCACAGCAGGATGATGCAACCGGTGAGGCCGGTGACATACGACAGGGGCAAGGTGAACAGCGCGGCGAGCACCAGGCCGGTGATCACACCGAACTTGCGGCTGGCGAGGATGCTCATGCCTCGGCGCACCAGCATGTCGCAGAAACGCCCGGCCACGATGGTGCCGACCGCGCCAAAACCATAGGCCAGCGACACCAGCCACGCGGTCTTGTAGAGGTTCATGCCGTGCTCGCGCTCGAAGTAACCGGGCAGCCAGGTCAGGTGCAGCCACAGCATGTAGATCACGCCCATGAAGCCCAGGACTGCGCCCCAGGTGCTGCGGTGCTTGAACAGGTCAAGCCAGCCGGCGAAGTAGGACACCTTCGGCGCCTGGGCATCGGCGGCCTGCACACGCGGCTGTTTCTCGGTAGGCAACGGCTTGCCTTCAGCCGCCAGCTCGGCCAGGTACTGCGCCTTGCTCTTGTAGAAGGTCAACCAGCACAGGGCCAGAACGATACCGATCGCACCGGTGATGATGAACATGCCGCGCCAGCCGAAGTTGACCATGAACAGTGTCAGCAACGGCGGTGCCAGGCATGGGCCCAGGCAGGTCGACGACCAGACGATGCCGGTCGGGGTCCCGCGCTCATTGGCATCGAACCATTCGGACAGGGCCTTGGCCGCCGAGGGGAACATCGGTGCCTCGCCAATCCCCAGCAACACCCGCAGGCCCATGAAGCCGGCAAAGCTGTTGACCATGCCGAAGGTCGACTGCGCCACCGACCAGGCCAGCAAGGACGCGCCCAGGGCGATCTTGCTGCCCAGCCGGTCGATGATCAGGCCCATCGGCAATTGCGCAAACGCATAAGCGATGGAGAACGCCGACAACAGGATGCCCATTTGCGAGGGGCTGATCATCATGTCCTTCTGGATCGAGGTGTTGGCGATCGACAGCGCACTACGGTCCAGGTAGTTGACGATGCCGATCAATAGCAGGAAGACAACGGTGATGCTTTGGTACTTCTTCAGTGGGGTCATCTGATGGCCTTTATTATTGTTATTGAAGCGGTTGCAATGCCGGGGCGATCCATTCACCGGTGATGCGCTCTTGTGTTTTTTTGTAGGAGCGAGCTTGCTCGCGATGGTCGTTAACGATGACGCGTGTTTTCTGAATAAACGCGTCGTTCTCAAGTTCTTCGCGAGCAAGCTCGCTCCTACAAGGGAATCAGGTTAGGGCTGGCAGTTGCAACTGCGCGGCCGTCTGGTTGAGGTCGTCGAGCACCTTCTGCGACAGGCCCACGCCTTCGTCCAAGGCCTGTTCACGCAACTTCAGGCCGGCCTGGCCCGGCAGGCGCACCGGGCGCTGAGGGTCGACCGCACGACTGCCCAAAATCAATTTGCTGAGGAACGAGGTTTCGTCGGTGAAGGCCTCCAGCCCGCCGAAGAAGCGCGGATCGATCACCACGGTCGTGGCCGAGGCGCCCCACTGCTGCGGGCCGTCCTTGCGCCCGTGACCGGCGAGGCCCGAGGTCAGGGCCTCGACCAGGATCGCCAAGGCAAACCCCTTGTGCCCGAAGGCCTGGCCGCCCAGGGGCAGGATGCTGCCCGGCGGGGTGCTGAAAAAATCGGCCGGGGCGTCGCTCACCTGGCCTTCGTTGCTCATCAGCACCGGGTGCGGCAGGTTGGTACCGGCGTCGCGGCATTGACCGACCAGGGCCAGGGTCACGGTGGACATGCTGACATCCAGCAGGATCGGTGCGCCCCGGGTCGGGACGCCGGCGGCGATCGGGTTCGGGGTGTAGATCGGGTCGATGCCGCCATGGGCGCACACCACCCCGACGGACGGGTCCGAGGAGTAGACCATGGCGATAAGGCCACGGTCGGTGAAGGGTTTCAAGTAAGCGGCCAGGCAACCGATGTGCGCGGCACGGCGCACCACGGCGATACCGATGCCCTGCGCTGTGGCGCCCTTGGCCGCGCTGTCCAGGGCACGGCTGACACAATAAGGACCGAGCACATAGTGGCCATCGAACAGGCTGGAAATACCGCTGTCGGACACCTGTTCGAGGTTCTCGGCCCTGGCCTTGACCTGCCCGCTGAGCATGCCGTCGATGTAGCGGCTGACCAGGTTGAGGCCGTGGGTGCGATGGCCCAGCAGTTCGCCTTCGAGCAGCACCCGCGTCACCACCTGGGCGACCTCGGCATCGGCTCCGGCTTTTTCAAACAGTTGCTCGACAAACGCGGTCAGCGTTGGCGCGGCGTAGCGTTTGGCTTCATTCATAGATGCTGCTCCCGGATCAATTCAACGCCGCGGTGGTGTGCTTGCCATCGACCAGGCGCTGCAGGCCCAGCGGGTTGGCATTCTTCAAGGCATCGGGCAGCAACGCATCGGGCACGTTCTGGTAGCACACCGGGCGCAGGAAACGATCGATCGCCAGGGTGCCGACCGAGGTGCCGCGGGCATCGGAGGTGGCCGGGTAAGGGCCGCCATGGACCATGGCATCGCACACCTCGACACCGGTCGGGTAACCGTTGAGCAACACCCGGCCGACCTTCACTTCCAGCGCGCCGAACAGCTCACCAAAAACAGTGAGGTCATCGCCGTCGGCCAGCAGCGTGGCCGTGAGCTGGCCGCGCAAGGCAGCGACGGCGCGCAGTAGCTCAGCCTTGTCCGCCGCTTGGACCACCACGGTGCAAGGGCCGAACACCTCCTCCTGAAGCAATTCATCCTGTTCCAGCAACAGGCTGATGTCGGCCTCGAACAGTTGCGGCTGCGCCTGGTTGCCCGCTTGCGACAGGCCGCTCAAATGCTTGATGCCCGAGTGCGCCCGCAACGCCTGCAAGCCTTTGCCGTAACTGTTCAGGGTGCCTGGATTGAGCATGGTTTGCGGCGCCTGTTCGGCCATGTGCCCGGTCAGTTGCTCGATGAAGGCGCTGAACGCTGGCGAGCGAATACCCAGCACCAGCCCGGGGTTGGTGCAGAACTGGCCACAGCCCTGCACCACCGAGGCGGTCAGCTCCCGGGCCATTGCCGCGCTGCGGTTGGCCAGGGCCTGGGGCAGGACCAGCACCGGGTTGATGCTCGACATCTCGGCAAACACCGGGATCGGTTGCGGCCTGGCTGCCGCCATGTCACACAGGGCACGGCCGCCTTTCAGCGAGCCGGTAAAGCCCACCGCCTGGATGCCCGGGTGCTTGACCAAGGCCTCGCCCACGCCGGCACCGAAGATCATGTTGAACACGCCGGCCGGCATGCCCGTGCGCTCGGCCGCACGAATCAGCGCCTCTGCCACCCGCTCGGCGGTGGCCATGTGGCCGCTATGGGCCTTGAAGACGACCGGGCAACCGGCGGCCAGGGCGGCGGCGGTATCACCACCCGCGGTGGAAAACGCCAGCGGGAAGTTGCTGGCGCCGAACACCGCCACCGGGCCGACGCCGATGCGGTACTGACGCAGATCCGGGCGTGGCAAGGGGGTGCGTGCCGGCAGCGCCTGGTCGATGCGTGCGCCGTAAAAATCACCCCGGCGCAGCACCTGGGCAAACAGGCGCATCTGGCCACTGGTACGCCCGCGCTCACCCTGGATACGGGCGCTCGGCAGTGCCGTCTCCTGACAGGTCAGGTCGATGAAATCTTCGCCCAGTGCATCGAGCTCGTCGGCGATGGCTTCCAGGAATTCCGCGCGGCGTACCGCCGGCAGCGTGCGAAACGAGGCAAACGCCGCGCTCGCCGCCGCCACCGCGGCATCGACTTCCGCCAGGGTGGCCTGATGGAAAGCGCCTGGCAGGTGTTCGCCGGTGTGGGCGTCGATGCTGTGGACCAGGGTATCGCCCAGCGCACTGCGCTGGCCGGCAATGAAGTTGTATCCGGAAAATTGCATGGTGTTCGCCTTGTGAAAGTTGCGGGGCTGTCAGTCAGGTCACGGCGCCGATCTGCCAGGGCACGAATTCGTTCTGCCCATAGCCGTGTTGTTCGCTCTTGCTGCGTTCGCCGGAAGCGATTCGCAGCATCTGCGCGAAGATGTAGGCGCCGCGCTCTTCGATGCTGGTGGAACCGTCGGCAATGCCGCCGCAGTTCACGTCCATGTCTTCTTCCTGGTGCTCGAACACCCGGTTGTTGGTCGCCAGTTTGATCGAAGGTGCGGGCGCGCAGCCGTAGGCCGAGCCCCGGCCGGTGGTGAAGGCGATCAGGTTGGCGCCACCGGCGACTTGCCCGGTGGCCGAGACCGGGTCGTAGCCCGGGGTGTCCATGAACACCAGGCCCTTGGCCCGGACCGCTTCGGCGTACTGGTAGACATCCACCAGGTTGCTGGAGCCGGCCTTGGCCACCGCCCCCAGGGATTTCTCGAGAATGGTGGTCAGGCCCCCGGCCTTGTTACCGGCCGAAGGGTTGTTGTTCAGTTCGGCGTTCATGCGCCGGCAGTAGTCTTCCCACCAGTGGATGCGCGCGATGAGTTTTTCCCCCACTTCGCGGCTCACGGCCCGGCGCGTGAGCAAATGTTCGGCGCCATAGATCTCCGGGGTCTCGGACAGGATCGCGGTGCCACCGGCCGCCACCAGGCGATCGACCGCATTGCCCAGCGCCGGGTTGGCGGTGATGCCGGAGTAACCGTCCGAGCCGCCGCACTGCAGGCCGACGATCAGGTGGCGTGCGCTGACCGGTTCGCGTTGCACCTGGTTGGCATTGGGCAGCAAGGCCTTGACCTGCTCGATGCCACTGGCGATGGTTTTCGAAGTGCCGCCGATGCCCTGGATGGTGAAGGCGCGCAACTGGTCGCTGGCCGTAAGCCCCTGGGTTTCCAGCAGGCTTTCGATCTGGTTGGTTTCACAGCCCAGGCCAATGATCAGCACCGCGGCAAAATTGGGGTGAACAGCGTAGCCGCCGAGTGTGCGGCGCAACAGGCCCAGGGCTTCGCCGCTGGGGTCTACTGCGCAACCGGCACCGTGGGTCAGCGCCACCACACCATCGATGTTCGGGAAGGCGGCCAGTGCTTCGGGGTGGATGTCGCGACGAAAGTGATCGGCCACGGCCCGGGCGACGGTCGCCGAGCAGTTCACCGACGTGAGAATGCCGACATAGTTGCGCGTCGCCACGCGGCCCTCGGCCCGCACGATGCCCTGGAACACGGCTTCGGAGGCTGGCGATACATGGGCGTCCACGCCGAAGGCATAGTCACGGGCAAAGTCGCCCATCTCCACATTGTGTACGTGCACGTGGTCGCCGGCTTCGATGGGCTGTGAGGCAAAACCGATGATCTGCCCGTAACGACGCAGGGGCTGGCCCTGCTCCACGCGCTGGGTGGCGACTTTGTGCCCGGAGGGAATCGGCTGGCGCACGGTGACGGCTTCGGCTTCCAGGTTCAGGCCTTCAGGCAGGACCTGTCGGGCGATCACTACGTTGTCCAAGGGGTTGAGGCGAATCACGGCAGGGTCGCCGGTCCGTGTACTGGCTATCAGTTGCATGGGACCTCTCAGGGTATAGCGGCCGACTTCTTGTTATGGCGTCACCCTTTCTGTGGAGGGTGAATCTGCGCCAACTGTAAGGAGCCAACCCCAGGATTCCCAATGAGATGATCCGATCAACTGATAACCAAACGTTATCACTTCGACCTATTGCGCCCTGAAATAGTCGAGCAATCTAGTGAGCACCACTGACTTGGGTCGCGACCCCAAGGTCAGCAGGCCAATGTTGGCCATGGAGATCGGCAATTCGACCGGCAGGACAGTGACCATTCCATAGCGCGCATAATGCTCGGCCACGTCGTTGGGCACCACTGCGATCATGTCCGAGGCTTCGAGCATCGCCGTGGTGGCCAGGATCGAGGCGGTTTCCACGATATCCAGCGCCTGCACCATGCCGCCGGCCTGCAGGGCACTTTCCACCCGACGACGCATGGGGCTGCCCATGGGGTGCAGGATCCAGGTCTGTGCGATCAGATCGGCCAACTGCAAGGGCGCAGAACCGGCCAACGGGTGTCCGGCACGGGCAATCACCCGCATCTGCTCGCCACTGTCGAACAGCTCGATGTCCAGGCCGTGGCTATCGCTCTGATCGGGCACTCGCCCCAGCACCACATCGAAATCGCCGCGCAGCAAGGCCGGCAGCAAGGTATCGCTGGTCCCGACCTCGATGGAAATGCGCACCTTGGGGTGATCGCGCTTGTACGCCAGCACCGCCTTGGTCAGCAGCGTCGGCACCGGCCCCATCACACTGCCGACCCGCACCAGCCCCGTGGCCCCGCGCGCCAGTTCGGCGATCTGCTCCTGGGCATGCTCGAACTCATGCAGCGCGCCCTGGGCGTAGCGGATCATCACCTCGCCATACAGGGTCGGCTGCATGCCGCGCGGCAAGCGGTCGAACAGGCGCACGCCCAGGCGCTCCTCCAGTTGCTGCAGCAGCAGGCTGGCGGCCGGTTGCGAGGTGTGCATCGCCGTGGCCGCCCGGCGCAGGTTGCCGAACTCGCCCAGGGCATTGAGCAAGGTGATCTGCCGGCTGGAAATTTTCAGCGCAGCAAAATTGCGCAGCTCGGGCGCCGTGGTTTCTGGCTCGACAGGCATATCAAATCCGATATCGATGCTTAGGAAATCGCGATTATGCCTGTATCGCCTGGCGATCTACAGTCGGGTCTCCCTATGGTCACCCAGAACAAGAATCCGCCATGAGCATTCGAATCACACACCTGAGCGTGCGCGACATCCGTTTCCCCACTTCCCTGTCCCTGGACGGCTCCGATGCGATGAACAGCGCGCCGGACTACTCCGCCGCCTATGTCGTGCTGCACACCGACGCGCCTGGCGGCCTGGAAGGCCATGGCCTGACCTTCACCATCGGCCGTGGCAACGAAATCTGTGTCGCGGCCGTGCAATCCCTGGCACCGCTGGTGGTCGGCCTGACCCTCGAAGACATCGTCGCCGACATGGGCGCCTTCTGGCACAACTTCACCGTGGGCGACAGCCAACTGCGCTGGCTGGGCCCGGAAAAAGGCGTGATCCACCTGGCCACCGCGGCCATCGTCAACGGGATCTGGGACCTGTGGGCCAAACACGAAGGCAAACCCGTGTGGAAGTTGCTGGCCGACATGACGCCGGAACAACTGGTGCGCTGCCTGGATTTCAGCTACGTCACCGACGTGCTCACCCCCGAAGAAGCCATCGCCCTGCTGCGCCGCCAGGTGCCTGGTAAAGCCCAGCGTGAGGCGCAAATGCTCCGTGAAGGCTACCCCGGCTACACCACCGCGCCGGGCTGGCTGGGCTACAGCGAAGAAAAAATGCGCCACCTGGCGCGGTCGGCAGTCGAGGATGGCTGGACCCACATCAAGCAGAAAATAGGCGCCAACCTGGAAGACGACATTCGCCGCGCCACCATCCTGCGTGAAGAAATCGGCTGGGAACGGAGCCTGATGATGGACGCCAACCAGGTCTGGGGCGTCGACGAGTCAGTCGCCAACATGCGCCGCCTGGCCGCATTCGATCCGCTGTGGATCGAAGAGCCGACCAGCCCCGACGACATCCTCGGCCACGCCAGCATCCGCCAGCGTATCGCACCGATCGGCGTGGCCACCGGTGAGCACTGCCACAACCGGGTGATGTTCAAGCAGATGTTCCAGGCCGGCGCCCTGGACTTCTGCCAGCTGGACGCCGCCCGCCTGGGTGGGCTCAATGAAGTGTTGATCGTGTTACTGATGGCCGCCAAGTTCGACATCCCGGTCTGCCCCCATGGCGGAGGCGTCGGTTTGTGCGAGTACGTGCAGAACATCGCGCTGTTCGACTACATCGCCGTCTCGGCCTCGCTGCACAACCGGGTCCTGGAATACGTCGACCACCTGCACGAACACTTCCTCGACCCGGTGGTGATCCGCCGCGGGCGCTACATGCCGCCGCAACGGCCGGGGTACAGCATTGAAATGAGTGCTGAGACACTGGAGCGTTATCAGTATCCGGGTGGCGCGGTGTGGGTCGATTTACAGGCGCACGCGGGGACGTAAAATTCAGACGCCCAACAAAAAGGGCCCCTCTCGGGTAATGCTGTTCACTTAAGCATGGGGTTGTTAAAAACTGGATTGGGGGGATATCCATTGCTGCGGTAACGGCCACCTATGGTTTCGCCCTTGCGGCGAGTCCCTTTTTCAAACGCCAAAAAAGAACCAAAAGGCTCTTGCCCCACCACTCGGTGCCTCGCCTAGGCTCGGCATGCCCTCACTCCGGCATTGCTCCGTGGGTCGCCGCGATCAAAAGCAAAGCGAGGTGGCCTGACAGCCGACCTGGTTTCAAGTGAGCACGTTCCCCTGTAGGAGCAGCCGGTCGACGCTCGATTGCTCGCGAAAAACCTGAGAGCACCGCGGGGTGTCAGGCTCCCCGCGTCATCGTTGACCTCCATCGCGAGCAAGCTCGCTCCTACAGGTAAGAGCGAAACCATAGGTGGCCGTTACCGCAGGAATGGATATACACCTAATCCAAATATCCACCTGAAGCCCTCCAACCTAAAGTGAACAGCATTGCCCCTCTCGGGGCCCTTCGTACTCAAACCAAGACGTGCCTTACTTGCTACTCGTCAGCCCCAGGTCAGTTCCAGTGGCCTGTCTCAAACCGTCAACACGCAGACTCTTCACATCGCTCGCCGTCACCGCCGCACCCTGGTTACCCCAGCTCGTCCTGATGAAAGTCACAACCGCCGCAATTTGCTGATCTGATAATCGCCACGCAAAATCAGGCATGGTGAAGGTTGAGGGTGCCGCATGCGTCGCTGGCAATGACCCACCCTTCAGCACAATGTTGATCAGGGAAGTAGCGTCCTCAGTCTGCAGCACCGGGTTGCCGGCCAACGCAGGAAACACACGAGCGTATCCCTGGCCATCGGTTCTATGACAGGCCGCGCAATTGTCGATGTACACCGAAGCGCCGGGTTTGCTGTCGTCTCCTCGCCATAGAGCATCCGCCACCTGTTTGTCATATTGATGCGGCTTGTCGTCTGGATTGTTGGGCGGCAGGCTTTTCAGATAACGGGCGATCGCGCGCAGATCAGCCTCCGTCATGTATTGCATGCTGTGCTCGACCACATCGCTCATGCCACCAAAGACAGCACCTCTGTCGCTACGACCGGTCTGGAGAAACAGCACCAGATCGTCTTCGCTCCAGCTCCCCAGTCCATCCTTGTGATCACCGCGAAGGTTCTTGGCGATCCAGCCTTCCAATGGCGCGCTGCCGGACAGGAACAACGGGCTCTCACTGGCACTCAGGGCCTTTTCCTGCATCGTGATTGCACGGGGTGTATGGCAGGCACCGCAATGGCCCAGGCCTTCAACGAGATAAGCGCCACGACTGACCACCGGATCTGCACCCACTGGAGCCTGATAGGTTTCAACTTTTGGGGCGAACAGTTCCCGCCAGATCGAAAGAGGCCAACGCATACTCAGGGGCCATGGAATATCGGTCTCTTTGTTCGGCTGCTCAACAGGTTCCACGCCCTTCATGAAGTACGCGTAGAGCGCTTGCATGTCGGCCGGGCTGACACGTGCATAGGAAGGAAATGGCATGGCGGGATACAAGCTGCTGCCACTCTTGCCAATCCCATGACGCACCGCCCTGTCGAAGTCATCAAAGCTGTAGCCGCCAATGCCGCTGGCGTCAGGGGTGATGTTGGTCGAATACACCGTGCCGATTGGCGTCTCCATGCCAAGTCCGCCGGCGAAGGGTTTGCCACCCTTGGCGGTATGACAGGCAACGCAGTCACCGGCACGCGCCAGGTATTCTCCCTGTTTGATCTGGGCATCGGTGGACTCTGCAGCCCATGCCGGGAGGTTCGCGCAGAGCATCAACGCCGCGACAATTATTTTTTTCATCACGTGTCGCTCCTTATGCCTGAACCAGCGGGCCTGGGTTTTTCAAGTACTGTTCGCGAATCGCCCGTGCCGACCAGTACGTCAGGGCGGCGACAAGACCCGTGGGGTTGTAACCCAGGCCTTGAGGAAACGCTGAAGCGCCAGGGACAAAAACGTTGTGCACGTCCCAGCACTGAAGATAACGGTTGATGGCACTGGTCTTGGGGTCAGTGCCCATGATTGCGCCGCCGTTGAGGTGCGTCGTCTGATAGGACGCCGTATTGAAATGATCCCCTACTTTCTTGCCAAGCACGGCAATGGTTTTAGGGTTCATGGCCTGGGCGATCTTGCTCATTTTTTCGACCATGAAACGATTCATTTTTATATCGTTTTCCTGCCAGTCGAACGTCATGCGCAAAAGCGGCAGCCCGTAGGCATCGCGGTAAACCGGATCCAGGTCAAGGTAGTTGCCGCGATAGGATTGATGCGCACCATGCGCGTCCATCGAGACTTGATGGGTGTAGTAATCGGCGGTCGCTTTCTTCCAGCTGCTGCCCCAGGCCGGGGTGCCTGGTGGGTTCGATGTACCGGCGATGGGCCGACTCCCCGCCTGATTGACCCACATCGGCGATCCACCGACAAAACCGTGGGGGCCGTGATCGAAGTTGTCGGCGTTGAAGTCATCCACCGCCACGCCGTTGCCACCCGCACCGATAAAGTTGTTGGTGTGGGTGTCCTTGTCGAAGAAGGCCTTGATGGTGGCCATGTTCTGATAGGCAAAGTTCTTGCCCACTACCCCTTCCCCGGTCTTCGGGTCATAGGGTTTGCCAATGCCGGATAACAACATCAGGCGCACATTGTTGAATTGAAACGCCCCGAGGATCACCAGATCCGCCGGTTGCTCCACCTCTCGGCCTTGCGCATCGATGTAGGAGACGCCCGTGGCCTTGCGCTTGCTGCTATCGAGATTGACGCGCAGCACATGGGCGTTGGTGCGTAACTCAAAGTTCGGCACCTGGCGCAGGGCTGGCAGGATATTTACGTTGGGAGAGGCCTTCGAGTACATGTAGCACACGTAACCGCTGCAGAAGCCGCAGAAATTACAAGGCCCCATCTGTGCGCCATAAGGATTGGTGTAGGGTCCCGACGTATTGGCAGAGGGCAGGTTGTAGGGTTTATAGCCAACACTGAGTGCGGCCTTCTGGAACAACTGCGCCGAGTAGGTGTTCTTCTGCGATTCCAGAGGGAAATCACTGGAACGATCCGGCGCGTAGGGATTACCGCCCTTCCCTGCACCGACCAACTGGCCTTTCACGGTCCAGGCCTGGCCAGAGGTGCCGAAGACCTTTTCGGCGAAATCGAAAAACGGCTCCAGCTCTTCGTAGCTGACGCCAAAGTCCTGGATGGTCATGTCCTTGGGAATGAAGTGCTTGCCGTAGCGCTCCTCGTAGTGACTGCGCATCCTCAACTCGATGGGGTCGACGCGAAAATGCACGCCAGACCAATGCAGGCCCGCACCACCGACGCCTTTGCCGGGCAGGAACGCGCCAAGCTGCCGATTGGGCAGCGCGACGTCATTGACGCTATGGCGGATAGTCACCGTTTCCTTGGAGATGTCCTGGAACAGCTTCTTGCGCACGCTGTAGGTCAGCTCATCGATCACTTGCGGATAGTTTCCGTCCGGATAGGTGTCCTGCATGGGGCCGCGCTCCAACGCCACCACCTGCAGTCCCGCCTCGGTCAGCTCCTTGGCCATGATTGCCCCGGTCCAGCCGAAACCGACGATGACCGCATCAACTTTTTTCAATACCGTCGCCATCTTCAAGCCCTCTCGCCACGAATGGACACTGCCGGGAAGGGGTACGGCTCGTTGCGCTCGACCCAATCCATGAAATCGGCGCGAGCGCCAGGGAAACCAATCTGGGTCCAGCCGACCATCCCTTTGTTACCGCCATGAACGGGGTCGCAGAAGAATCCTTCACGGGTGTTCTGCACCATCAGGCTGAAGAATGCTTTCACCGGAAAATCATCGAAAACCACCTCTCCGGACTCCATTTTGTGGAGAATACTGTCTCGGGTAGCGCTGTCTTGCGCAGCAAAAACTTTGCCGTAAGTGGTTTTGCACCACGCGTCCGTTGTCGCGATGCCCAAACGGTAGAGTTGCTGCGGCGCCAATTGCAGTTGGTAACCCAGTTCAGGGGGAGCATCAGTCACAAATGGACCCTGCATGTACCAGAGCGCACCTGTTGCGTAGGGCGTGTTCATCTGCCGATCGATAAATTCGGCTGCTCCCGCTTCAAGTGCACCGGGGCCAAGGTCGTCGGCAGGAATAAGGCGCGATACCACCGCCTGGACGAAAGCCCACTCTTCCTTGGTGAAAAAGCTGGGCTGGTAATCGCTCGCGGGGGGTGCGATCGGCGCTTTGGCGGTCGGGGCGCTATCGGTTGCCGCCAGTGCGTTCATGCCGAAACCGGTACTGGCCACCGTCACCACGGGAATCAGGGTCAGCGTCTTGCGCAGAAAGTCCCGGCGCGGGTTGTCTTGATCTTGCTCAGACATCACAAATCCTCATCAGCAATTCGGGTAGGCGGCGCATCAATCTTGTTGGTTTTTGGACGCACTGGCTGGGAAAAAGCGGGGAATATATCGACGACCGAGACAAAATGAAACCGGTTTCAGAGCGATGTGACAGCCGGGCAGCTGCGGCCGGCATTTATCGAGGCGGCGTTGACCCAAGAAAATTCTGCAGGGGTCGTGGGTGTCCTGCGTACAATGCGCGCCCCTTCATAAGCTAATGTTTTCCAATGAAAAAACTGCTGTCTGTAGTAGCGCTGACCCTGTCGGTAATCACCTGCGCCTTCGCAAACCCTCCCTCGACCTTTTCCGAAGCCAAGGTCATCGCCAAGCAGAAAATCTATCTGGACCAGGCGAACAGCTCCATGGGCGAGTTGTATTGCGGCTGCAAATGGACGTGGGTGGGGAAATCAGGCGGACGTATCGATGCCGAGTCCTGTGGCCTCAAGGCCAGGAAGCAAGAGAATCGGGCAGAGCGCACTGAGTGGGAACATATCGTGCCCGCCTGGACATTCGGTAACCAACGCCAATGCTGGAAGAACGGTGGTCGGGAACACTGCGTGGATGATGATCCTGTGTTTCGCGCCATGGAAGCGGACCTGTTCAACCTCTACCCGTCCGTTGGCGAGGTGAACGGCGACCGAAGCAATTTCAACTACGGCATGGCTACCGGCGTAGCGCCGCAGTATGGGCAGTGCAAGACGCGGGTTGATTTCGATCAACGTGCTGCGGAACCCCGTGACGAGGTCAAGGGGCTGGTCGCAAGAACAACCTTCTACATGTTCGACAGATACAAGCTGAGCATGTCCCGTCAGCAGCAACAGCTACTGATGGCCTGGGACAAGCAGTACCCGGTTTCGTCCTGGGAAAAAGAGCGGGATCGACGTATTGCAGCCATCATGGGGCACTCCAATCCATTCGTGACGGGCGAGCGTCGATGGTCGCAAGGGTATAAGGCAGTCGGTGAGGGCGTCGTCAGCGCGATGCCTGTTAACCCGCCGCGGGCAGCAGCCCAGCCGACCCTGGCGAGTACGAGCGCAGCAGGTTCGATCATCGGCAACCGCAATAGCCACATCTATCACCTCTCAATGGGGTGTCCTGGGTATGCTCAGGTGTCGACGAAAAACCAGATAACTTTTGACTCTGAATCTGCAGCCCAATCCGCGGGATATCGCAAGGCAGGAAACTGCAAGTAGCTGCGGTGACGCAAATGGCCGGTTCGGTGCGCAACACCGAGCCGGCCACTTGAAACTCGATAGCGTGACTAGCGTTTGCCGCCGAATCGAGGAATCTGCAAGCCCAGGCTTTCACGCAAGGTCGTACCTTCATACGCCCTGCGGTAGACACCACGCTCTTGCAGCAGCGGAACCACCTCGTTGGTAAAACGGTTGAACTGCTCAGGGTGGCCAATGTAGATGTTGAAACCATCCACCGCCTGGGCTTCGAACCAGTCAGCCATTTTCTGCGCAACCGTGTCCGCCGAGCCGACGAAGGCACCCGGGCGCAGCTGTCGACCGAACTCTACGGCCTGGCGCAGCGTGAAACCTTTCTCACGTGCCTGATCGGCAATACGTTTGGCCGCGGTGAAAAAACTGCTGCGCGCAGACTCCAGACTCTCCTGAGGGAACGGAGCATCGAGGTCGTATTGGCTGAAGTCATGCCAACCGAAGTTGCGGCCAAATTCCTTCAGCGCGAGCTCAAAGCTATGGTCGGCCTGATGGTAGTGCTGCTCGATTTCACGCGCATGTTTGTCGTTGTCACCCACATGGATCTCGGCACCGGGCATGACCAGTAACTGCTCGGGATCGCGGCCAAGTCGCTGCGCCCTGCCCTTGATATCCTGGTAGAAAGCCTGGCCCTGCTCGACGCTGGCGGCATGGGTGAAGACCACATCCGCAGTGGCGGCGCCCAGATCGCGGCCCTGCTGCGAATCGCCGGCCTGGAAGATCACCGGCTGGCCTTGCTGTGAGCGTTGAATGTTCAGCGGGCCGACCACAGAGAAGTGTTCGCCCTGGTGATTCAGACGGTGCAGTTTGCCTGGGTCGAGAAACTGGCCCGTCGCCCTGTCGCGCACGAACGCATCCTCCTCATAAGAGTGCCACAGGCCCTGGACCACCTGGACGTGTTCGGCCGCCCGGCCGTAGCGGGTGTCGTAATCGTAATGTTCGTCGCGACTGTAGTTGCCAGCGGTGCCGGCATCGCCGCTGGTGACGACGTTCCAGCCCGCACGGCCTTTGCTGATCAGGTCCAGTGATGCCAGGCGCCGCGCGACGTTATAGGGCGAGTTGTAGGAGGTCGTCAGCGTACCGACCAGACCGATATGTCGAGTGCTCACGGCAATCGCTGACAGCAGTGTCAGCGGCTCCAGACGATTCAGGTAGTGGGATGGCGAGCCCGGTGTAATGAACTGGCTGTCGACGATGAACATCAAGTCGAACAGTGCCGCCTCGGCCTGACGCGCAATGTCGATGTACCAGTCGACATTGACGCTGGCATCGGCGGGCAATTGAGGGTCCAGCCACAGGTTGTGGCGGCCTGGCCCACCACACCCCATCGTCAGCGCGCCCAGTTTGAGCTGTCTTTTGGTCATGGCAAAAATATCCTTATTTGGCCAAGGCTGGCTGCAAGGAGGCAGCGAATGAATTGTCGAACAGGTTGGCTGCCGGGTAGGACTTGACCAGTCCCAGGCTTGCGAAAAAGTCCACGGTCTTCTGCGCCTCCACAGGAACCTGCGAGCTCAGTGGCTCGACGGTGGTTCGCGCTCGGGCAAACCAGAGACGCGCGATTTCAGCGTCAGCCCGGGTGCGTTTGGCCCAGGCATCGGCATAAGCGTTGGTATTGGCTGGATTTTGCAGCGTCCAATCACGCGCTTTCCTCAGGCGCTGGAGGAAATCACTGATTTGCGCGCGCTTGGCGTCGACGGAATTGGCGTTGGCGGCGATGAAGCTCTGGGCCGGGATCAATCCATCAGCCGTGGCCAGAATTCGTGCACCCTGGCGTTCCTGTTGCGTGACGTAGGGTTCCCAGGTAGCGATGACGTCAACCGAGCCACCGTCCAGCGCATGGGAGGCATCCAGCGCACTGAGATAACGCAAATCCAGCGAGTCGCGTGGGACACCGGCTTTATCCAGCGCGGTCAGCAGCAGCTGCTGACTCCAGGAACCTTTCCAAATGGCCGCGCGCTTGCCCTTCAGATCCTCAAGACTGTGGATCGACGAATCCTTGCTCACAAGAATGGCCACACCGCCAAGACTTTGCCGGCCGACTGCAATCACCTTGATCGGTGCGCCCAATGCGCCCAGGAACAGCGCTGGCGCATCACCGAGCAGCCCGATATCGAGACTGCCGACATTGAGTGCCTCGGCGACAGGCGACCCTGCCGTGAACTGCTTCCACTCAAGGGTATAAGGCAGATCGTCAAGTACCCCCGCCGCCTCCATCACGGCCTGGGCGTTGTAACTTTGGTCACCCACCACCAGCGATTGCGCGTTCGCAGCAAGACACAGCCATGCAGCGGCCATCCCGGCCGCCAGTTTCGTCAGGTAACGCACGTTCGTCTCCAGATGCCTTTTCAGGCAATTCAGGTCGATCCGCGCGCGCGGTCTCGGTACTATTTACAGGAATGGACGAGCCGATATGGGCTCGATAGGCATGCCGAAGCTTTTTCGCGATCACATCTGAATGCGGCCTGCTTTATACGATGAGGCCCTGACCACCTCTCGTAAAATACTCATTACGCATAACGTAATTCCATAAAAATGCAGTTTTTGCATGAATTACGACATCGAGGGTGCCGCAACTTCCGTCAATCGACTTCATCGACGACCCTGATCTGTGTCAGCCCCACCAGTTCAGCCTGCCATAGCACCTCCTCTGGCGTCGCATCCGCATTGGGCATGATCAGGCTGTTCTCGCCATCGCCAAAATGCAGTTGCAGCAGGTGCATCGCCGCCTCATGGGTGGGCAACCGAGATGGCTCGAGCTCGAACAGGTGGCTGCGGGGCTCGCCGTTGAACAGGTATTGCACGGTGTAGTGGTGCATGGGGGGTTCCTCGATAGTGCCCTGCCCTTTGATGCCAGGCCTGTCTTTATGGCAAATGATCAGGAGCAAAGGTTCGACTTTTTTGCTTGCTCATTACATATGGATATCCGTATATTTGATTATCCATATGTAATAGGCCCACCCCAATGCTCACGCCCCCCGAGGTATTCAAAAACCTGGCTGACGAGACCCGCGCACGCGCCACCTTGCTGATCGCCCACCAGGGCGAGCTGTGTGTCTGCGAGCTGATGTGCGCGCTGGACGACAGCCAGCCGAAGATCAGCCGTCATCTGGCGCAACTGCGCAGCAGCGGGTTGTTGCTGGATCGCCGTCAAGGGCAATGGGTTTATTACCGGCTCAATCCGGACCTGCCTGCCTGGGTGCACGAGATCCTGAAGGTGACGTTGCAGGGCAACGCCGATTGGCTGCAAAACAACGCGTCCCGCCTGCAGAACATGGACGGGCGCCCTGTGCGCGATGCTGCCTGCTGCTGAATCCCTGATCGAGTGAGTTTTCGATGCTGATTGCCTTTGCTGTTTTTGTCTTCACCCTGGTTCTGGTCATCTGGCAACCCAAGGGGCTTGGTGTGGGCTGGAGCGCCGCGGCCGGTGCGATCATCGCGTTGGCGGTGGGTGCGGTGTCGCTGCAGGATATTCCCACGGTGTGGGCCATCGTCTGGAACGCGACCGCGACCTTTATCGCCATCATCATTATCAGCCTGTTGCTGGATGAAGCCGGCTTCTTCAAATGGGCCGCACTGCATGTGGCGCGCTGGGCGCAGGGCAGTGGCTATCGCTTGTTCGCGTTTTGCGTGCTGCTGGGCGCGGCGGTGTCTGCGCTGTTCGCCAATGACGGCGCGGCGCTGATCCTGACGCCCATCGTCATGTCCATGCTGCTGGCGCTGCGTTTCTCGCCCGCCGCGACCCTGGCGTTCGTGATGGCTGCCGGGTTCATCGCCGACACCGCCAGCCTGCCGCTGGTGGTGTCCAACCTGGTGAACATCGTGTCCGCCGACTACTTCGGGCTGGGTTTTGCCGAGTATGCGTCGGTGATGGTGCCGGTGAACCTGGTCAGCGTCGCCGCCACCCTGCTGGTGCTGTTCCTGTACTTCCGTCGGGACTTGCCACCGCGCTATGACGTGGATGCGCTGCCGGCGCCGGAAACGGCGATTCACGATCGCGCCACCTTTGTCGTCGGCTGGTGGACGTTGCTGGGCTTGCTGGTCGGCCTGTTTGTCCTGGAGCCGCTGGGCGTTCCCATCAGCGCGGTCGCGGCGGCCTGTGCAGCGATTCTTTTCGCGGTGGCGGCCAAGGGTCACCGGATCTCCACCCGGCGCGTGTTGCGCGAGGCACCCTGGCAGGTGGTGGTGTTCTCGCTGGGCATGTACCTGGTGGTGTATGGCCTGAAGAACGCAGGGCTGACGGATTCGCTCACCCATGTGCTCGACCGTCTGGCCGACTACGGTCTATGGGGCGCCGCCATCGGCACCGGCCTGCTGTCCGCGCTGCTGTCGTCGGTGATGAACAACATGCCCAGCGTTTTGATCGGCGCGTTGTCGATCCAGGGCAGCGGCGCCGACGGTGTGGTGCGCGAGGCGATGATCTACGCCAACATCATCGGCTGCGACCTCGGCCCGAAGATCACCCCCATCGGCAGTCTCGCCACCCTCCTCTGGCTGCATGTGCTCGAGCGCAAGGGCGTGCGCATCACCTGGGGCTACTACTTCAAGATCGGCATCGTGCTGACCCTTCCGGTTCTGTTGATCACCCTTTCGGCCCTGGCGCTGCGCCTGAGCCTGAGTCTTTGACGCCGCCGTGAGCGGCAGGAGCAAATCCATGCGAGTCCTGTTCATGTGCACGGCCAACAGCTGCCGCAGCATCCTTTCCGAGGCCATGTTCAATCACCTGGCGCCGCACGGTTTCGAAGCGGTGAGTTCGGGGAGTTTTCCCAAGGGCCAGGTGCTGCCGCGCAGTCTTGTCACCCTGCAACAGGCCGGCATTGCCATCGACTGCTTGAGCAGCAAGGGCAATGACGCCTTCGAGGGCAACCCGCCGGATATCGTCATCACCGTGTGCGACAAGGCGGCGGGTGAATCCTGCCCGGTGTACTTCGGCCAGGCTGTGAAAGCCCATTGGGGCCTGGAAGATCCATCCGATGTGGTGGGTGATGAAGCGCTGGTCGACGCCGCCTTCCGCGCCACCCTGGCGCGCATCGAGCAACGCTGCAAGGCCTTCCTCGCCCTACCCTTCAACACTATCAGCCGCGATGAACTGAAACGCGAGCTGGATCGAATCGGCTCGCTCTGAGCAGGAGGAAAAATGTCAGACCACCTTCCCAACCTTGATCTCACGCTGTTCGACGGCCCGCAGATGCCGAACCAGCCCAGTGCGCACAAGCCGCGCATCCTGCTGCTGTACGGCTCGACCCGCGAGCGCTCGTTCAGCCGCCTGCTGGTCGAAGAAGCCGCGCGCCTGCTGGAGCACTTCGGCGCCGAGACGCGCATCTTCAATCCCTCCGGTTTGCCGCTGCCCGACGATGCGCCCGTCGCCCACCCCAAGGTCCAGGAACTGCGCGAACTGATGCAGTGGTCGGAAGGCCAGGTCTGGTGTTCGCCGGAACGGCATGGCGCGATGTCGGCCGTGTTCAAGGCGCAGATCGACTGGGTGCCCCTGGAGCTCGGCGCCGTGCGCCCCACCCAGGGCAAGACGCTGGCGGTGATGCAGGTGTGTGGCGGCTCGCAGTCGTTCAACGTGGTCAATCAGCTGCGTGTGCTGGGGCGCTGGATGCGCATGTTCACCATCCCCAACCAGTCCTCGGTGCCCAAGGCCTACATGGAGTTCGATGAGGCGGGCCGGATGAAGCCATCCCCGTACTACGACCGGGTCGTCGACGTGATGGAAGAACTGGTGAAATTCACCCTGCTGCTGCGTGATCGCCAGGCGTTCCTGGTGGATCGTTACTCTGAACGCAAGGAGACCGCCGAGCAGCTCATGGCCCGGGTCAACCAGCGTTCCCTCTGAAGGCAATGCCTGGTTTATGCGCGGCCAATTTCCAACGTCGCGCGCAAGCCTGCGGGGCTGCAATTCTCCAGTTTGATTTGCCCACCCAGGCGATCGGCAATGGCCTGGACGATGGTCAGCCCCAGCCCTGCTCCCTGGTCATTGCCGCGGCTGTAGAAACGCTCGAACAGCCGAGCGCGATCGTCCTCGTTGATGCCCGGCCCCTCATCTTCGACGGACAACTCAAGGACGTTTTGCCTGGCGGCCAGCGTGACCCTGATGAGTCCATGCAGCGGTGAGAAGTTCGCCGCATTGGTGACCAGGTTGTTCAGGGCGATATCAATCGCGGCGGGGTCTACCCGCATCAGGCCGATGTCGTCACTGACGTCGAACACCAGTTCCAGGTCCTTGCTCAACAACCAGGGCGTCAGCTGGATCAGGCTGTCGCGAACGGTGGCGGCCAGGTCGATGGGGGCAGGCGGTTGCGTGCCGGGATTGGGCTCGATACGCGCCATGGTGAGCAACTGGTTGACCAGTCGACTGGTACGGTCGACACCGGCAATCAGGTGTTCAAGGGATACGCGCCGCTCCGCGTCACTGCCCGCCTCCATCAGGTTTTGCGCATGCACCCGCAGCACCGCCAGGGGCGTGCGCATTTCGTGGGCGGCGTCGGCGATGAAGCGCCGCTCGCGCCCCATGATTTCCTGGATTTGCGCGAGCATCCGGTTGAGGGCGGCCTGCATCGGTTCAAGCTCGGTGGGCAGCGGCGTCAATTGCAGGGGCTCGAGTGAGCCGGGCTGCCTGGCCCGCAATTTGGCCGCCATATCGACCAGAGGCTTCAATCCCCAGCCGATGGCCAGCCAGATCATGGCGGCCAGCATCAGGCTTGCCAGGACATTGGGCCACAGCGTGTGACTCACGATCCGATCGACCAGGTCCGAGCGCACGTCGTCGCGTTCGCCCACCCAGATGCGCAGGTTGTTTTGTTTGTCTTCGAGCAGGAAGGCGCGCCAATGCCGGTTTTTCAGGTCGACTACATCGCTGAAGCCCGGGGTAACTGGACGCATCGATCATGCCGAACAGTTCCGGCATGAAATGGCGAATGTCGGCGCCGTGGGCCTTGCGAAAACGTTGCTGGATAAAGGCTTCGAAGGCGCACCGTTGCGGGTCGTCGGGCAAGGCCCTGGCGATGTGCAACCGCGGCGTTTCGGCCTGGCCAAACTGCAGCGGCAACTGAACATTCCAGTTGAAATCGGACATTGGAAAATACCTCCCCCGGATCTATTGGGGAGGAGTATCGAAGGCGTTTCTTAACGAAGTCTGAAGGTGATCGAAAGAAGCTGGATGGTGTAGGCCATAATGACGCGTATTGCACTGCAATCGGCGGGGACCTTCCAGATGATCTCGATTGAACTGCACGCGGCCCGGCGCGATGAGCTGCAGACCCTTGAAAACCTGATGCAGTTCTACACCTATGACTTCAGCGAGTGGGTGCCGCTGGCACTGGGCGAGCAGGGTCTTTTCAGCCTGATGTCCCTCTCGGACTACTGGCGAAAACCCGCGACCCAGCCTTTTCTGATCAAGGTCGACGGAGAGTTGGCCGGATTCGTGACCGTGGATGATGAAGTCCATGTACCCGACGCCCGCCACAACATCGGTTACCTGTTCGTCAGTCGGCGCTTTCGTGGCCAGGGTGTCGCCAGATTTGTCGTGTCCACTCTGTTGAACCGCCTCCCTGGTCGATGGCAAATTTTCCATGTCGAGGCGAACCGGCCGGCGCAGCTGTTCTGGGCTGCCGTGATGCCCGAGCTCACGCAAAACCGGTTCAGCCTGCATCAGCTGTCGATCCAGGGGTTGCCGTGCAGCGTTTATTGTTTCGAAACGCCGTAAACCCTGTAGGAGCCGGCTTGCCGGCGAAGGCGTTGAAAGTCCAACACAAGGCTCAAGGACGCCATCGCCGGCAGGCCAGCTCCCACAATAGATCGGGTAAAGCCGCGAGCTTCGCCGGCAAGCCCCCTCCCTTTCTAATTCCAAATCAGCTTTGTCGGACAATATGTAGTGAACAAAAATATTCACTACAAAACCGTTGACGCCTTCGATTTGCCCTTGCATGATGCAGACGTCTCCCCGATCGGGAGTACTGGCAACACGCTTGAGCAAGCTCGTCTGACCGCCGAGCTGTTTTTTCCGGATACACGCTGCCCACAAGGCAGATTGAAGAAGCTGACCTGGCCTGAACGTCCAGTACAAGGGCGAGAAGCGCTGGCGATCCATCCTCATGATGCTTGTGGCCGACCCTGAAAAGGTCGGCAGGGGCCAAAGGTTATCGCCGCTTCTCTTCGTTGTGACGCTATTGCGTAGCAGTTATTCAACACGACTACATGCAACAGACGCGGGACCCCGTCGATTTCGACGGACGACTGCTGACGTCCTGGTTTCGGTGCCAGGGATCAACTAACCGATGGGCTACCTGTATTAGCGAATCAACTTTGAAAGATCACCAAATGGTCAAGGGGTTTTTATGATGAATCTGAACAATCAACCAACTATCGAAGAACTGGCTCGTATGTTCGCTGCGCAAAAAGACAGCCATGACAGCCATATCCTGTGGATCAGCAAGTCGGGCGAAGTTCAAATCGACTGCCTGTCTCCACACGCCCATGAAGCGGAGTTCGACCAGAACAACGAGAACCTGCTTGCCCGACTGAAGATGTACCGTCGCGGCCAGGGCTATGTCGGCAAGAAAGCCGCGGCCGACAAGGACTTCATCGGTAATGTTCTGCAAACGCTAAAACAGGCCTGGGCCTCGCTGCAGAACCAGAACGAAGTTCGGGTGATTGATCGGTTCTACTGATTAGAATTTAACTTATTAAAAAAAGGGCCTGCTCCCAATAAGAGCAGGCCCTTTTTAGTGCCTGATATTCCTAACCACCACAGATCCAGTGTGGGAGCGGGCTTGCTCGCGAATGCGTCGGGTCAGCCAACGTCAATGTCAGCTGATAGACCGCATTCGCGAGCAAGCCCGCTCCCACAAGGAGATTTGTGGTGATCAAGAAAATACAGGGTCCATCTGGTGTAAAGCCGTCGAAGCCGCCTGAGCTTGACCGCAGCGACCGCCCAGGCAGCCGCTGCGGCAATCTTTTTAGCGTTTGACCGACAGATCGACCTGGGTCATGCGACTGCGAATGGTGAACACACCATCGCCCGAGAGAATCGCGCTGCGCGCAAACAGGCGGCCGCTCTCCCAGTTCGACAGGCCCAGTTCCGGCTTGTTGAGTGCGTACTGACCATCGACCCAACGGGTGATCCCGTTACCGACAAAGGGCGCGTTGACCGCGTTGTAGAAACGTTCCTGGGTCGCGGCATCTTCACTGAGCAGCGACACGGTGAATTGCGGGCTGTAGCGGTTGAACAAGGCGATGGCGCTGTCCAGGTCGTCGACGATCTTCAGGCTGACTTCCGGCGTCTCTTCCCATTCCCACTCGCGACCCAGTTGATCTTCCGGCAAGGATTCGGCCTGAGCTTCAGTGCGATAGCCTTCGGCGCGGTAGACCTCGACGCTCGCGGTCTGCCAATTCGCCGGCAGGAACGCTTCGCTACCTTCGACGATGTGCAACTTGCAGCCCTGGCTGCGTGCCTTGCCGGCCTGTTGCAGCGCGTCGAGAAACAGCGGTACCAGTTCCGCGGCGCGATCGCGCTGGATCAGGCATACGTTCAGGGTATTGCAGACCTTGCGGTCGAGGGAGTTGCGCACCACGGAGGCGAAGCGCTTGGCATCGGCGTCGGTGTCGGCGATCAACCAGGCGCCGCCAGTTCCGTGAAGGCTGACGGCAGTGCCGGCCTGTTGCGCGATGCTGCCCAGTTGACTGACGGCACGTCCCGAACCACGGGCCACGGCCAGTGACAGGCGGCGGTCGGCAAACATCGCCCAACCGGCGGCGTGATTGACGCTTTCCACCAGTGATACCGAACCGGTGGGCAGCCCGGCGTCGTTCAGCGCCGGGTTCAGTGCGTGGGTGACGATGGCCTGGGCCGTGCCCAACGCATCGCTGCCAATGCGCAGCACCGCGGTGTTCCCCGTGCGCAACACCCCGGCAGCATCGGCGAAAACGTTCGGCCGACCTTCGAAGACGAACGCGACGATGCCCAACGGCGAGACCACTTGTTCGACTTTCCAGCCGTCGTGCTCGACGCAACTGATCACTTTGCCGCGGGTGGCCGGCGCATCGCGCCAGGCGCGCAGGCCTGCGATCATGTCGCGGCGCATGCGCTCATCGGCCAGCAGGCGCGTGGTCGAGCGGCCACGGGCCTTGGCCCGTTCGATGTCGGCCAGGTTCGCGGCCTCGATCAGGGCCCAGCACTCGGGCGTTTCCAGACGTTGCGCGAACAGATCGAAGAAGGCGCTGATGGCCTGGTCCGACACCGTCGACAGCGCCTTGAACGCCGCTTGTGCACGCTCGATCGCCACCGCTGCGGCTTGCTGGTCCGCCACCGGGATCAACAACAGCTCGCCGCTGACCTGCTCCACCAACAGGTGGTCACCGGGCTGGAAGCGTGCCGCCAGTTCGGGGCTGACCACAGTGACACGGTTACCGGCGAAAGGGATTGGCGTGCCAGCGACTAGACGTTCGAGCGCAAGAGACATGAAGCGGTATCACCATGCAAAGGGCGGGCGGAAAATGTATAGCAAAAGTCCCCGAGCGTCATCCGCCGCCCCCATCGCCCAAGACAGCTGCCCAGTGTTGCACCTGGTTACGTATCAAAGTGTGTACAGCCCCACCCCAGACACACCACGCCTTCATTTCCCCGCACAAACGACACACCGCAGATACACCCGGTTGATGAAATACATCTCAACGGGCACCCCACCGCCCGACTTCCCTGCCTCGAAGGAAATCAACCATGAGCGCCACTATTTCATCGGCCGTCAAAGGCCTGCACCTGAACCTTGACCGTGCCGGCAGCTGGATAGCGCCACTGACCCTGCGGGTGTTCCTCGCCTGGGAATTCTTCGAATCCGGCCTGGAGAAATTCAATGGCGAGAACTGGTTCGCCGACATCCAGGACCGCTTCCTGTTTCCGTTCAACCACCTGCCGGCCACGTTGAACTGGGAATTGTCGATGTGGGTGGAGCTGATCTGCGCCCTCGCCCTGCTGGTGGGCCTGGCCACACGGTTCTCGGCGATCAGCCTGATCGTGGTGACCATCGTCGCGACCGCCGCGGTGCACTGGCCGGCCGACTGGTCGACCTTGAGCGAACTGGCCCAGGGTTACTCCATCAGCAACAAGGGTTTCGGCAATTTCAAACTGCCGCTGATCTACCTCGCCGCCCTTGTGCCGCTGCTGCTGTCCGGCCCTGGAAAGTTAAGCCTCGATGCCTTGCTGGCCCGATGCTTCTGGCGCCGCGCTCATCTGTAAAACGCTGCCGGATCAGAGCTGGTTGGTCATCGCCATGTTCACGAACCGGGTATCGAAGCGCAGCTTGATGTTGTTTTTGTCGCCCAGGGTCGAGCCATCGGCGAACTGCATGCCCACCGCGTCAGCACTGGTGGCCGCTTGACCCAGCAAACCCTTGGCGAAGGAAAAGGTGCGGACCTTGTCCATGGTGTGGCGGATAGCCTCGGAACTGGCAAACTCGTAGGCCGTGGCCGGCGTGTAGAACAGCATGGTCTGGGTAACGGTAGAACACGCACGAGAATACCTTCATGGGAACCTCACGGGTTATGAATGGGATGACGCAATGAATTCATACGAGCGGCTGGGTATAGCGGCTCAATGTCGGGGATTCGCGCTCATGCCACTGCGCGGCGCTGCGGGTGAATCCGGTGGATTGCGCGTAGCCGACGTGCGGTTCCAGCGTGTCGATGATGAACAGGCGTTCGCAGGCCAGCCCATCAACCAGCAATCGCTGGATGACGTGAACGCCGTCAGCCTGCAGTTCGAAGCCGTCCAGTGGGATCAGGGTCTGCCCCACGCGCGCGGCACAGGTCGAGAGCGTTACGTTGTAGCCCTCGTCGAGCGAGCCTTGGGCCACCGATGTTTCGAAGTTGAACGCACGGCGCAGCCATTGCGGGTCATCCGCGTATTGAGCGACCAACTCACGCAGGGGCGCACCTCCCTCGAGCGGATGTGAACGCCCCAGCACCAGCGCCGCGTACTCACCGCAGACGATCAGGCCGCCACCGCGATGACGCACGATGCCACTCTCCAGCTCCTTTTCCTCCAGCAGCCGCAAGCCGATCAATGCGCCGGGCGCCGACAATTGCAGACGCCAGTCTTCGACATAGGCCCCGCTGGGCGAGAACTCGATCATGCAGTTGCCGATACGCTTGAGCAGCCCTGGCTCGGGCCAGCGATTGTGCAACTGCAAGGACGTGTCGGTGTGCCAACTGAGAATCTCGCCTTCCCATGAACACAAGGCTTCCCAGCCTTCGTAGTTGGCCAGTCGCTGCAGTTCTTCCGCGCTGTACGCCAGCAACGGTTTGGCTTGCACCTGGTGTTCTTCCAGCGGCAAGCGCAAATCAATGGTGAAGTTACGGCTCTGGAACCAGCACACGTGGGTCTGGGTATCGGTCAGGCCATCGGCAAAGCTGATTGCCCGGCGCTTGTAGAAACCCAGCATCCAGTCTGGAACGCCTTGGGTCGGTTGCTGCGGGTAACGAGCGACAAGTTCATTGAGGTGCATATCAAACCTCCATGGCGCAGGCAGTACGGCCGAATGAGGACAAGCCCTTTGCCCCGTCCGGCAAGCTCAGTTCACCGCGAGCCAGGCGCTGCTTGAGGTAGCGAAAGGTTTGCAGGGTTTGCGCGTACAAGTGCTCGCCACACACAACCGGTCCATAGCGGCTCGGCGTTGCCGGATCGAGCAGTTGCGCGACGGGCTCGATGACCGTGTCGTAATCACAGGCGCAAAACATCGGGAACGAGTAACGCTCCTGGGCGACTTTGCGTACCCGATGCGCGGTGGCGACGTAGGAGCCGTTGCTCAGCACTTCCATCATGTCGCCAATGTTGATGACAAACGCGCCGTCCACCAAGGGCACATCGATCCACTGCCCTGCACCGTTCAACACTTCGAGTCCCGGCGCGGTCGGGAGCAAAATGGTGAAGCACTCATAGTCGGTGTGCGCACCTATACCGGGACGATCCACCGGCGCATCCGGCGCGAACGGATAGTGGATCAACCGCAATTGGCTGGGCGGGTTGTTGACCCGTTGCGTGAAGGCATTTTCCGCAAGCCCCAGTGCCAGTGCGAAACCTCGAAAAAGCGTGAGGTTGAAGCTGAACACGGCGTCGTAATAGGCCTTGACGTCCTCTTTGAATCCCGGCAACGCCGGCCAGCGATTGGCACCCAGCATCGGTCGCGTCCCGTGCGGCAGCCGGTAATCGAAACCGACATCGAAGGCCTCCTTGTGATCGATGCTGCCCTCGACGAATTGCTCTTCGCCCTCCGGTACATATCCGCTGTGGTTGCTCGACAGGCCGATGTAATCGTTCATCTTCTGTTCAAGCGGCTGGGCAAAATATTCCACCGTCCGTTGTTTGATGCGGTTGATGATCTGCGGATCGATACCGTGCCCGGTCACGTACAGAAAGCCTGCCTGCGAGGCTGCTCGCCCCAGGGCAGCGGCGGTTTCGATACGAGCGGCTGCACAGTCGGAAAACAGTCCCTGAATGTCGACCAGAGGCAGGGTCTGGAACGCGGAATGAGGGGTAATACGAGGCGTGGGCGCCATAAGTAACCTCCTGATGATTAGTCAAAATGTCACCTGGTCGTCCAGATATCGCAGAGCCGCGAGGCCTCCGGGTCGTCCCGGATCAGTCGCACCAGAAAAGGTGCTGGAGAGGTGGAGCAATGTGCGTGCCATATTCGATCGTGCGCATAAGCACAGCTGTATCTAATTGATTTAAAACGGCCGATGCCAATGGAGACCGACCAGGCGTCTCTATCCTGAAGCCAGTAAAGGCACCAGCATGGAGCGAATGCTCTTTAGCGTGGCTTAAGGTCGCGGCCTGGTTCATGATCGCCTGGGTGAATTTGCGACTACTTCGCATCCCCGGCCTTGGGTTTGTAAAATCTGAACAAGCCGATGTTGGCCGTATTGTTGTACTCCCTGGCCCAATCCGGTTTCACCGTCCGGTCATGGAAATACAGCGCGCCCTTGGTGCGATCCGGCAATTGCTTGTTCAGTGCCTTGCGCGCGATTTCCTTGGCCATCGCATAAGGCACCTCTTCCTGCACCGAGTCGGCACGGCCGTCGCACCACCAGGAGAACTGGCAGCTTTTGCTCTGCGAGCCCTGCTTGACCACGCCGCACACGGTATCGGGAAAACCGTCGTGGCCGAGGCGGTTCATCACCACATTGGCCACCGCTTCCATGTCCGCCGCGTTCTTGCCCTTGGCTTCCCAGTAGATCGATCGGGCGAGACAGGTGATGGCGTCATCCAGCGGCGCTTTGCCCGCCGGGTCCACGGCCTGGACCTCGGGCTGGGTAATGGCTTGAGACTTGGACGCCGACGCAGGGCTGCTGTTTTCGGCGGCCTTGTGCTCAAGCACCTCGGCCTTGTCTTCGGCGACTTTCTGTTTTTGCTGCTGGTCGGTGGCGAATACCGGAACAGCGATCAGGGTGAGGGCGAGGCAGGCGGCTATCCAGTCGTGGCGCATGGTCGGGCACTACTCTGTGGGCAGTTTCGCCTCAGTGTAGTAGTGAAATGATGGCGCAAAGGAGGCGACATCGCGAAAAAGACATTGCGTTCAAGGGGGGCACTTCGCGCATCATGTGCGCAGTCAGCTCAAGGAGGATTTCCATGCATTTCCTGTCATCCACTCTGCGCCTTGCCGGGTTTTCACTAGGGCTTGTGTTTGCCGCCACCGCGCTGGCGAGCGAAGAGTCGCAACTGATCGAATCGATCAACCTCTACCGCGGCCAGCTGCAGCGTTGCGCCGGCCAGGTGTCCTCGGAACTGCCGCCACTGTCGGCCGACCCACGGCTGGTGCTGTCCGCCGCCAGCGTCGGCAACCTGCAGCAGGCCATGGCCAGCGCCGGTTATCCGATGAAGAACGTGCAGGCGATCAGCCTGAACGGGCCGCGAGATGCGCCCTCGGCCATGAAAGCGATCCAGGAAAGTTTTTGCCAGATCGTGCTCGACCCGCAGTTCGTCGACGTTGGCGTCAGCCGCCAGGACCGCGAGTGGCGCATCGTCCTGGCCCGCCCATTGTTGAGCGCACGCCTGGGCGATTGGCAGGCCGAAGGGCAAAAAATGCTGGCCGAACTCAACGTCGCACGCAGCCAGCCCCGCCAGTGCGGCGCGCAATCCTTCAACGCCACCACGCCGCTGACCTGGAACGCCACCCTGGCGACCGCCGCCGAAACCCAGTCGCGCAGCATGGCCAACAACAACTACTTCGATCACAAGGACCGCGACGGCCGCACCCCGGGCGACCGCGCGGAACTAGCGGGCTACGACTTCCAGCAGATTGGCGAAAACATCGCCGCCGGCCAGGACAGCGTGCGCAAGGTGGTCGACGGCTGGCTGACCAGCCCCGGTCATTGTGCCAACCTGATGAACCCGCAGTTCCGCGACCTGGGTGCAGCGTATGCGGTTGATCCGAAGAGCGATGCGGGAATTTACTGGACGGTGATGTTTGGGGCGCAATGAATCGCCCCATCTCCCACGGCCGTACCCGATCTACTGTGCGCGAGCCTGCTCGCGATGGAGGTCAACGATGATGCGGGGAGCCTGTCACTCCGCGGTGCCCTGAGCTTTTTCGCGAGCAAGCTCGCTCCTACAGGCCCGCTCAACACCAGCCACCCAATGCGCTTGTACCACCGAGTAGATGCCGCTTGATGTTTATCAATGGTAGCCATCGCCAATCCTGACGGCGGCACGATGTTCGGCCAGAGACTGAAGGCCAGGCCGAGGTAGCCGAGGAACATGATCGGAATGACCCGCAGGCCCATACTCGTGATGGGGCTTGGGCCCCTTGGCCACCCGAGAAATAGATCAAGTGCAAGCCGCGCCCTACCCGGTTCCAGCCAAACAGCATGACCCCGAGGAAGCCCGCTTCGAGGAAGAACGCGGTGAGCACTTCATAGGTCAGCAACGGCCCGGTGATGCTGCCGGCGAAGTCGGAAAAACGGCTCCAGTTGGTGCCGAACTCGTAGGCCATGACCAGCCCCGAGACCACGCCCATGCCGAAGTTGACGGCGAAGATCTTCGACCAGAAATGGTAGAGATCGCGGTAGGTGTCGTTGTGGGTTTTCAGCCAAAGGCCTTCGAGCACCGCCAGGAAATTGTAGGAGCTGGCTTGCCAGCGAAGGCGTCCTTCAACAATGCATTGTTCTTTCGGGCGCCTTCGCCGGCAAGCCGGCTCCTACAGGTTTATGCGGCGGAAGTGGAAATGAGGCTGCTCGCTTTTGCCTGCTCCAACCGGATGGCGACGAACTTGGAGGTCGGGGTGAACGTGCGGTCACCGTAGCTTTCCAGTGGCACCAACGGGTTGGTCTCCGGGTAATACGCGGCAGCCTGGCCGGCCGGAATGTCGTAGGCGATCAGGGTGAAACCGCTGACCCGACGCTCACGCTCGTCGTCCCACAGCGCCACCAGGTCGACTTTCTGCCCCGGCTCGAAACCCAGCCGGCGGATGTCCTGCTCGTTGGCGAACACCACATCGCGCATGCCGTAGACCCCGCGATAACGATCGTCCAGACCGTACAACGTGGTGTTGTACTGATCGTGGGAGCGCATGGTCTGCAGGATCAAATGAGGCTTCACCGCCAGGTTGCGCACGCCTTCGCTGATCAGGTGTTCGGGCAACACGCTGGGGGTGAATTGCGCCTTGCCGCTCGCGGTTTTCCAGATGCGCTGCGCGGCGTTGTTCGGCATGTGGAAGCCGCCCGGATGAAGCAAGCGCCGATTGAAATCCTCGAAGCCCGGGATGGTGTCGGCAATCATGTTGCGGATGCGGCCGTAGTCGCCGACGGCCCAGTTCCAGTCGATCGGCTGCTTGCCCAGGGTCGCGGCGGCGATCCCGGCAATGATCGCCGGCTCCGACAGCAGGTGTTTGGACTTGGGTTTCAGCTGGCCATGGGAGATGTGGATCATGCTGAAGGTGTCTTCCACGGTGACGCCTTGCGGCCCTTCGGCCTGCATGTCGATGTCGGTGCGGCCCAGGCACGGCAGGATCAGCGCTTCACGGCCGGTGACCAGGTGGCTGCGGTTGAGTTTGGTGGCGATGTGCACCGTCAGCTCACACTTGCGCAACGCGGCGTGGGTGCGCGGTGTATCGGGGGTGGCCTGGGCGAAGTTGCCACCCAGGGCGATGAACACTTTCGAACGGCCCTGCTCCATCGCCGAAATCGCCATCACGGTGTTGTGGCCATGCTCCCGAGGCGGCTTGAAGGAGAAACGTTTTTCCAGGGCATCGAGCAATTCGGTGGGCGCCAGTTCGTTGATGCCCATGGTACGGTCGCCCTGCACGTTACTGTGACCGCGAACAGGTGACAGGCCGGCACCGGGGCGCCCGACATTGCCGCGCAGCAACATCACGTTGATCACTTCCTGCAACGTCGGCACCGAATGGGTGTGCTGGGTCAAGCCCATCGCCCAGCACATGATCACGCGCTTGGCGCGGGCGTACATGCGCGCGGCCAGTTCGATGTCGGCCAGGCTCATGCCCGATTGCTGCTCGATGTGCTCCCAAGCGGTGGCATCGACTTCGGCCAGGTAGGCATCCATTCCCGAGGTGTGTTCGGCGATGAACTCACGGTCGAACACCGGCTCACCACCCGTGGCTTGAGCTTCCCGTTCCCACTGCAAGAGGAACCTGGCGATGCCGCGCATGACCGCCATGTCGCCGCCGAGGGCCGGACGGAAGTAGGCGGTGTTGGTCGGCTCGGATCCGTTCATCAACATTTCGATCGGGTGTTGCGGATGCTGGAAACGTTCCAGTCCGCGCTCCTTGAGCGGGTTGATGCAAATCACCTGCGCCCCGCGTTTGACCGCTTCACGCAGCGGTTCGAGCATCCGTGGATGGTTGGTGCCGGGGTTCTGGCCGATGACGAAGATCGCGTCGGCATGCTCCAGGTCATCGAACACCACGGTGCCTTTGCCCACACCCAGGCTCTCGATCATGCTGACGGCGCTGGCCTCGTGGCACATGTTCGAGCAGTCGGGGAAGTTGTTGGTGCCATAGGCGCGGACGAACAGCTGATAGAGAAAGGCGGCCTCGTTGCTGGCGCGGCCGGAGGTGTAGAACTCGGCCTGGTTCGGCGATTCCAGCGCATTGAGATGCCGGGCGATCAGCGCGAACGCTTCGTCCCAGGAGGTTTGCACATAACGATCGGTGCTGGCGTCGTAACGCATCGGATGGGTCAGGCGGCCCTGATACTCCAGCCAGTAATCGCTTTGTTCGGACAGTGTCGAGACGCTGTATTTGTTGAAGAAAGCCGGGTCGACCAAACGGCCGGTCGCTTCCCAGTTGACCGCCTTGGCGCCGTTTTCGCAGAACTTGACCATGCCGTTTTCCGGCGATTCGCCCCAGGCGCAACCGGGGCAGTCGAAGCCGCCATTCTGGTTGGTCTTGAGCATTGCACGGATATTTTTCAGGGCGTTTTCACTGCCCAGCCAGGTTTTGGTAACGGCGATCAGCGCGCCCCAACCAGCGGCGGCACCTTTGTAGGGTTTGTAGCGGTCGACTTGCGACATGGTACTTCTCCGTGACCTGATTCAGGCCATTGATCGTTTGACGGAGAAAAGCATAGGAATGAGGGTTGAATATTGTCTAATCGCTATTAATGACCAGATTATCGAAGATATCTATCAAGACATTTTTACTATTATTTTCAGCTAGTTAATCAGCCATAACGAGCTTTCCAGAGGGAAGATATTTCATCATAGAGCCCATCGATCAACCGGTTATTAATAGTGATTGGACGCCCTCGCAAGTTGCACTTAGCCTGCGTTTAATTTGTGGGAGGAGCCTGCTCGCGATGGACTCAAGCACCGCGTTCAGCCAGTAAGCACGCGTCATCGTTAACGACCATCGCGAGCAGGCTCCCACAATTCATTTAATGCGCCCAGCGCCAAGCGAGGATGTCATGTCGAAACGAGTCTTGATCGATGGGTTCTCCCGCCGCGTGGATTATCTGCGCATGTCGGTCACCGACCGTTGCGATTTCCGCTGCGTGTATTGCATGGCCGAGGACATGCAGTTCCTGCCGCGCCAACGGGTGCTGACCCTGGAAGAGATCTACCAGGTGGCCGAGAGCTTCGTCGCACTGGGTACGCGCAAGATCCGCCTGACCGGCGGTGAGCCGCTGATCCGCCCGGGCGTGGTCCAGCTGTGCGAGAAGATCGCCGCCCTGCCCGGCCTGCGCGAATTGTGCATGACCACCAATGGCTCGCAGTTGGCAAAACTGGCCGAGCCCTTGTTCGAGGCCGGGGTCAAGCGCCTCAATATCAGCCTCGATTGCCTCGACCCGCAACGCTTTCGCGAATTGACTCGTACCGGTGATCTGGCGCTGGTGATCAAGGGCATCGACGCCGCCAACAAGGCCGGATTTCGCAACACCAAGCTCAACTGCGTGGTGATGAAGGGCCGCAACGATCACGAGATCAACGATCTGGTGAGCTTCGCCATCGACCGTAATCTGGATATCTCCTTTATCGAAGAAATGCCCTTGGGCACCATCAGCGAGCACAGCCGCGCCGAGTCGTTTTATTCCAGCGCCCAGGTCCGTGAGCGGATTGCCGAGCGCTACACTTTGATTGATTGCGCCGAGTCGACCCAGGGCCCTTCGCGCTACTGGCGCCTGGCCGAGGCGCCGCAGATTCGCCTGGGGTTCATTTCGCCCCACAGCCACAACTTCTGCGGCACTTGCAATCGGGTGCGACTGACCGTCGAGGGTCGTCTGCTGCTGTGCCTGGGCAACGAGCACTCCGTCGATCTCAAGGCCGTGTTGCGCAGTCACCCCGGACAGCCGGAACGCCTGGAGAAAGCCATCATCGAGGCGATGAAACTCAAGCCTTATCGGCACAATTTCGAAGTGAACGACGATGTCCAGGTCGTTCGCTTCATGAACATGACGGGCGGCTGAAAGACCATGATCGTCAGACCCAAACCCAACCTGATCGGCGTGCTGACTTCGCTCAAGGGCTCGATCGCCAAACGCATTGCCCTGCGCAGCCTGTTGGTGACCTTGCTTGCCTCGGCCATCGTCCTGATCGAAACCCTGCACCCGAGCTACTTCTCCAAGGTCAGTGCAACGCCGTTCACCCTGCTCGGCCTGTCACTGTCGATCTTCATGAGCTTTCGCAACAACGCCTGCTATGACCGCTGGTACGAAGCGCGCAAGGCGTGGGGCGAGATCATCGTGGACATCCGCTCGATGATTCGCGAAACCCAGATCATCAAGGACGCGCCAGAACGACACACGATCCTCGGCAACCTGTGTGGCTTCGCCCATGCGCTCAACGCGCGACTACGCAGGGAAAACGAACTGGCCGCCAGTGGCGACTGGCTGCAACCGATGCCCAAGGGCAACACCACGGATATCAGCGGACAGAAACTGCTGCAGGTGGGTCAGCAGTGCTCTTCACTCAACGAATCCGGGGCGATCAACGATTGGCGCTACACGCTCATGGCCAACCATTTGACCAGTCTGACCCATGCCCAGGCAGTCTGTGAGCGGATCAAGAACACCCCGCTGCCATTCCCCTACACTTTGTTGCTGCACCGCACCATCTACCTGTTCTGCATCCTGTTGCCGTTCGCCATGGCCGAACCCCTGGGCTGGTTGACTCCGATCTTCACCGCGATCGTCAGCTACACCTTCTTCGGCCTGGATGCGATTGCCGACGAACTGGAAGACCCCTTCGGCCGCGACGAAAACGACCTGCCCACCGACGCCATCGTGCGCAATATCGAGCGCGATGTCCTGGCTGCGCTGGGCGTGACGGAGTTGCCACCGGCGCTTGAACCGGTGGATTTTGTGTTGAGCTGACACTCAAGAAACACCCAAAACCTGTGGGAGCGAGCCTGCTCGCGAAGGCGGCCTATCAGTCAACATCGATGTTGAATGTACCGGCCTCATCGCGAGCAAGCTCGCTCCCACAGGTTTACGTTGCTCACCCCCGTGTCCCGCAGGCTTGCACCGATTTGAGGTGCGTCGCTGACGGTCAGTACGGCAATGTTCAAGGGGACAAACAGTGCATCCGGTTTGACGCTCATCAAGATTCTCCGGCAGACAGGAATTAACTAACTTGCGGAGACTAAAGCGCTGGAACAAGCACTGTCTAATCACTCTCACCAACCGCATTATCGAGCGAATCTATTGCCCTTTAAATACAGCTGATTGGACGCACAGAACCAACAGTGAGATCGTCTACGCTCAAAATCAAGCCTACCAGTTGCTACACCCTTCCCCCGCCAGCAGGTGCCATCATGGACATCAAACAACTCAAGTTCCTGATCGCCCTGGAGCAGACCCGCCACTTCGGCCAGGCCGCCGCGCGCTGCCACATCACCCAGCCGACCCTGTCGATGCGCCTGCGTAACCTCGAGGATGAACTGGACCTGGTACTGGTTACCCGCGGCCAGCGCTTCGAAGGCTTTACCGAGGCCGGCGAAAGGGTACTGGCGTGGGCCCGGACCCTGCTGGCTGCCCACGATGGCCTGTTCGCCGAAGCGGCCGCGTGTCGTGGCCAATTGGTCGGTAATCTGCGCCTGGGCCTGGTGCCGCTCAGCAGTTTCAATCCGGTCAGCTATATCCAGGGGCTTTCGCGCAGCTTTCCCGAACTCAAGTTCAGCCTGTCTTCACTCAGTTCAGACCAGATCATCGAGGGGCTGGGCAATAACCAACTCGACCTGGGCGTGTGTTACCTCGACCACGTCAACCCGAACTATTTCGAGTTTTTCGAGATCGGCGAAACCCGCGTCGGCCTGCTCTACGACACTCGTCACTTCCGTTTCGACGGCACGCAAATGAGCTGGGAGGATGCCGCCGAGCTGCCGCTGGGCATGCTCAGCAACGGCATGCACTATCGTAAATCCATCGACCTGAGTTTCCGCAGCCGCGGGCTCGACCCGCAGCCGATCCTGGAAAGCGATTCCACCTACCAGTTGCTCCAGGCGATCCACGAGGGTTTTTGCTGCGCGATCATGCCCCTCGATAGTGGCCTGGAAGCGCCGATCGAACACCTTTCCTTCATCAACCTGCCCGATGCCAGCGTGCTGGCGCCCCTGGGTTTGGTCATGCGCAAGACCGAACCGCGTTCGGCGATTGCCGAGAAGTGTTTCGCACAAGCGCAGCAGTTATTTCCCGCAAAGAACTGATATTCACTTCGAGGTTCTTTGCTAAAGTCACTGGCTAAAAGCGCCTTCGCAAGGAACATCCGCTTGAGCCCCACGCCTTCCCAGAACAGTCAACCAGACCAAACAAAGCCTGCTGCAATCAGCCTGCGCGAAGCGTTCCGCTTCTGGCTCAAGCTCGGCTTCATCAGTTTCGGCGGGCCGGCTGGGCAGATTTCGATCATGCACCAGGAGTTGGTCGAGCGCCGACGCTGGATCTCCGAGCGACGCTTTCTGCATGCCCTCAACTATTGCATGTTGCTGCCCGGTCCAGAGGCCCAGCAACTGGCGACCTACATCGGCTGGCTGATGCACCGGACCTGGGGCGGCGTGATCGCAGGCACGCTGTTCGTGCTGCCGTCGCTGTTCATCCTGATTGCCCTGTCCTGGGTGTACATCGCCTTCGGTGAGGTGCCGGCGGTGGCCGGGTTGTTCTACGGGATCAAGCCTGCGGTGACCGCCATTGTGCTGCAGGCGGCACACCGGATCGGCTCCCGGACATTGAAAAACGGCTGGATGTGGGGCATCGCCGCCGCGTCATTCGTGGCCATCTTCGCGCTCAACGTGCCCTTTCCCTTGATCGTGTTCGGCGCGGCAATCATCGGCTATTTCGGCGGGCGCCTGGCACCGGAAAAGTTCCGCACCGGAGGCCACGGCGGCGCGCAGAAAACCTTTGGCGCGGCATTGATCGACGACGACACACCGACCCCCGAACACGCCCGTTTCAGTCGCTGGAAATGGCTGCACCTGGCCCTCATTGGCGCGGTGTTGTGGACACTGCCGATGGCCACCCTCACCGCCCTGTTCGGTTGGGACGGCACGCTGACGCAGATGAGCTGGTTCTTCACCAAAGCGGCGCTGCTGACCTTCGGCGGTGCCTACGCGGTGCTGCCGTATGTGTACCAGGGCGCGGTGGGGCATTATGGCTGGCTGACGCCGACGCAGATGATCGATGGTCTGGCGCTCGGCGAAACCACACCCGGGCCACTGATCATGGTCGTGGCCTTCGTCGGTTTTATCGGCGGCTACGTGCATCAGGTGTTCGGTCCCGATCAGGCCTTTGTCGCCGGTGCCGTTGCCGCCATGCTGGTGACCTGGTTCACCTTCCTGCCTTCGTTCCTGTTCATTCTCGCCGGTGGCCCCTTGGTGGAATCGACGCACAACGAACTCAAGTTCACCGCGCCACTGACAGCGATCACGGCCGCTGTGGTCGGGGTGATTGTCAATCTGGCGTGTTTCTTTGGCTACCATGTGCTGTGGCCTGACGGCTTCGACGGTCGGCTGGATTGGCCTTCGTTGTTGATCGCGATCGCGGCGGCGATTGCCTTGCTGCGGTTCAAGCGCGGGGTGATCGAAGTGTTGGCTGGTTGGGGGCTGGTCGGACTGGGCGTGCACCTGCTTCGCTGAAAACAGACGTTTACAGGTTTCGCTTTCACCCCTAGTATCCAGTCACTGCGGATAGCTCGTTATCCGCCACCGACGATTTCCCCTGCTGGAAACCTGAGTCATGAGCACCTCACCGTCAGAGCACCACTTGCTGGATGTCTCGATCCTGACCACCCCTGTGTTGGTCGTGGGTGACATTGCCCCATGAAACGCATCGTCAACCTGCCCATGGCCCTGCGCCGCTCCAAACTGCGTCACTCCGCACGCCCGCCGGATAGCAACCTGCTCGCCTGATCGCGTCCACGATTCGTCGAGCCCCTCTCCTTTTTGCTATCGCTGCCAGCCCGCGGCGGATCTTTATCCGTCGTCGCGCCCTGGCCTGAATCCGTGCGTCCGCGGGACGCCCACGTGAGTGACGAACAATGAAATTTGCAGCCCTTGAAGACGCTCAATCCTTTCTGGCGAACAACCCCGATATCGACATGATCGAGCTGTTCATTCTCGACGCCAATGGCGTACCGCGCGGCAAGCTGTTGCACCGTGAGGAACTGCTGGCGGTGTATGAAAGCGGTCGCCCGCTGCCCAGCACCATTCTCGGCCTGACCTTGCAAGGCGATGACGTCGAGAACTCCGGGCTGGTCTGGGACGTGGGCGATATCGACTGCCGCGCCTATCCGCTCGAAGGCAGCCTGGTGCGCTTGCCGTGGCGGCAGATTCCGACGGCGGCGGTGCAGGTCAGCATGCACCCGCAAGAAGGCATGCCGGCGAGCATCGCCGACCCACGTCATCTGCTGATCAAGGTCATCGACCGCCTGAAGGCCGAGGGTTACCACCCGGTGATGGCGTGCGAACTGGAGTTCTATCTGCTGGACGCCAAGCGCGACCATAACGGCCGCCCGCAACCGGCGCTGGACGCTGACGGTGGTCGACCGCGACACACGCAGGTCTACGGCCTGCGCGAGCTGGAGCAGATCGAACCCTTCCTCGCCGACCTCTATGCCGCGTGCAAGCTGCACCGCATTCCGGCGCGCACGGCGATTTCCGAATACGCCCCGGGACAAGTGGAAATCACCCTGGAACACGGCGATGCCTTGCAGGCGATGGATCAGGCCGTGCGTTACAAACGCCTGGTGAAAGCCGTGGCCCACAAGCACGGCATGCAAGCTACGTTCATGGCCAAACCCTTCGATCATCTGGCAGGCACCGGCATGCACATGCACGTCAGCATCGCCGACGCCGAAGGCTGCAACCTGTTCGCTTCCGAGGACCCGGCCGGTACCCCGCTGCTGCGCACGGCCATCGGCGGCATGCTCGCCAGCCTGCTCGATTCGCTGTTGCTGTTCTGCCCTAACGCCAACTCCTACCGGCGCTTCCAGGCCAACAGCTATGCGCCGTTGGCCCCGACCTGGGGCGTCGACAACCGCACCGTCAGCCTGCGCGTGCCCGGTGGCCCGGCCAACAGCCGGCACATCGAACACCGCATCTGCGGCGCCGACGCCAATCCCTACCTGGCAGCGGCGGCGATCCTGGCCGGCATCCATCGCGGCATCAGCGAGAACCTCGATCCGGGCGAACCGGTGCAGGGCAACGGCTATGCGCAGGCCACGCAGTTGCTGCCGACCGACTGGCTGACGTCACTGACGGCGCTGGAAAATTCGGTGTGGGCGCGGGATGCGTTGGGCCAGGAATTCCTGGGGGTTTACCTGGCGGTCAAGCGTGCAGAGTATCGGCAGTTCATGGCTGAAGTGGGTGAGCAGGATTGGCGTTGGTATCTGACTGAGGCGTGAGCCGCCCGGTCGACCCTACGCATTCCCCCTGTAGGAGCGAGCTTGCTCGCGAAAGGGCCGTGTCCGCCAACATCAATGTTGAATGACACGCCGCCCGGAGCAAGCCCGCTCCCACAGGGTTTGCGCCAAGCTCTCTACCTCTTTTGCCTGGACACTGACATGACTCAGCAACGCTGCAATTCCTACTACAGCGCCACCCTCAACCACGAAACCGACTACCCCACGCTGCAAGGCCAGCAACGCGTCGACGTCGTCATCATCGGTGGCGGTTTTACCGGCGTCGCCACGGCGGTCGAACTGGCTGAAAAGGGCCTGAAAGTCGCCATCGTCGAAAGCCACAAGATCGGCTGGGGCGCCACCGGGCGCAACGGCGGCCAGGTCACCGGCAGCCTCTCGGGCGACGAAGCGATGCGCAAACAGATGCGCCGCACCCTCGGCGAAGAAGTCGATGACTTCATCTGGCACCTGCGCTGGCGCGGTCACCAGATCATCGAGCAACGGGTGGAGAAATACGCCATCGCCTGCGACCTCAAGCACGGCCACTTGCACGCCGCCTACAAGCCCGGCCACATGGACGGTTTGCGCAAGGACCATGACGAAGCGCTGCGCCGTGGCATGGCCGATGACGTCAGCCTGCTCGACCGCAGCCAGGTGCGCGACCTGCTGCAAAGCGACCTCTACCACGGCGCGATAAAGAACTCGCGCAACATGCACCTGCACCCGCTCAACCTGTGCATCGGCGAAGCGCGGGCAGCGGAAAGTCTCGGCGCATTGATCTTCGAAAACAGCGAAGTGCTGGAGATCATTCACGGTGACAAGCCAGGCATACGCACCGCCCACGGCCGCATCGATGCCAACCAGGTACTGCTGGCCGGCGACGTCTACCACAAGCTGGAACCGGGCAAGCTCAAGGGCAAGATCTTCCCGGCCATGGGCGGCATCGTCACCACTGCGCCGCTGGGGGACCTGGCCAAACAGATCAACCCGCAAGACCTCGCGGTCTACGACTGCCGCTTCGTCCTCGACTACTACCGCCTGACCGCCGACGGCCGCCTGCTGTTCGGCGGCGGCGCCAACTACAGCGGCAAGGATTCGCGCGACATCGCCGCCGAGTTGCGCCCGTGCATCGAGCAGACGTTTCCGGCACTCAAGGGCGTGGCCATCGATTACCAGTGGAGCTGCGCGATGGGCATCGTGATCAACCGCATCCCGCAACTGGGCAAACTCTCGGACAACGTCTGGTACTGCCAGGGCTACTCCGGGCACGGCATCGCCACCACCCACATCATGGGCGAAATCATGGGCCGGGCGATCACCGGGCAACTGGAACACTTCGACACCTTCGCCGCCTGCCAACACATCCGCGTGCCCATGGGCGACCTGCTCGGCAACCCGATGCTGGCGGCGGGCATGTGGTACTACCAAATGCTGGAGCGACTGCGTTGAGTCATCTGCGAAGTTGAGGCAACACCCGAATCCACTGTGGGAGCGAGCTGCTCGCGATAGCGGTGTATCAGTCAACATTGAAGTCGCCTGACACATCGCCATCGCGAGCAAGCTCGCTCCTACAGTTTGTGTTTCATTGAGACATAGCGCTCAAGCCTCCGCCTGCACCACCTCGATCCCCAACTTGCGGTAATCCTCAACGTTGCCCGTCGCCACATGACGCTCGGTGATCAGCGTGTGCAGACGCTCACAAGGCGCCACCACGAAAGGCTCCACCGCGCCCAGCTTGTCCGCCGTGGTGACGGCAATGACCTGGGTCGCGCTGTCGAGCATCGCCTGCTTCACCGGCACTTCATCGAAATGCAGGGAGCTGATACCGACTTGCGGATGAATCGCACAGACTCCGGTAAACAACAGATCCGCCTTGATGCCCTCGAGCAAGCGCAGGGTTTCATGGCCGCTGGCCGACATGGTCGCAGGATTGAGTTGTCCCCCCGCCAGGATCACCTTGATGCCTTTGAATTCGGACAAGGTAATGGCCGTCATCGGCGACGCGGTGACCGCCGTGATGCAGATGTCCGGTGGCAGCAACCGCGCAATCTGCAACGTGGTGGTGCCTGAGTCGAACATCACGATCTGGCCGCTCTCGACCCGACTCGCCGCCAGTTGCGCCAACCGGGTTTTGACTTCGTCGGTCTCGCTGATCCGGGTGAAGTAGTCCTTGCCCGTGTCCTTGGGACGTGGCAAGGCCCCGCCATGTACGCGCTGCACCAGCCCGGCGCTGTCCAGCTCTGCAAGGTCCCGGCGAATGGTGTCCTCGGAAACCGCGAAATGCTGGCTCAATTCGGCCGCCATGACCTTGCCGTCACGTTCCAGGATCAAGAGGATTTTCTGCCGGCGCAGTTGCGGGAGTTCGGCTGCGGAATGCTGGTCGTGCATGATATTGCCCGTTTGTGCGCGAAGTTGCCTGTTTGCGAGAGTAGCCAAACAACGCAGGAAACACAAACACGCCAGCAGGTATCAATTCTTTCGATCTTTCAAATCACCAAGCCGAATTTTTTATTTGCGCCCGACCTGTTCAAGATGAGCGCCATCACCCCTGTATCGGAAACAAACGTCATGAATATCAATTTCGCCTTCGCCTGTATGATCGTGGTTTCGTTCACCATCGCCTTGGTCCATACCTGATTCGCAACAACGCGCTCCCTTGCTACGAACGGTGCCTCAACGCCGTTCTCCTTTTGTAACTCAATGCTGTAATGGATCGAAACGTTATAGCCAGCTATCTCAGGGCAATAGCTACAGGCCACCGTCGGTCGATAAAAACTGCAGTAATAACCCTCTTAAATTTCCGTGATCTAGTCTGAATGCAAGTTCGGATGGAGCGCACTCCATGTCATTGACCGAAGAGCAAAAACCGCAGCGACGCAAGGAAATGCGCCTGTTTCTCTTTCTTGTCGTTTGCCTGTTTCCGTTACTTTCAGTCGCCATCGTCGGCGGTTACGGTTTCATCATCTGGTTTTTCCAGATGCTATACGGCCCGCCCGGACCACCCAACTAAAAGCCTTCCATTAGAGCCTGTTGGAGTCAGCCATGGATGAACCCCTGCACATAGCCAGCCTTGTGGTACTTGCCCGACCTGAACTGTTTGACGCCGTCAAAGCCAACCTGCGTTTATTGGACGGCGTGGAGTTACATCAGGAAAGTGCCGCCGGCAAACTGGTGGTAGTCCTCGAGGCCGTACACGAAAACCAGATCCTGCAACGCATCGATCAAATCAACAATTTGCCGGGCGTGCTCAACGCCGCGCTGATCTATCACGAAATTCTCGATCCCGCGGGAGACATCCAATGAGCATGTCGCGCCGAGCATTCGTCAAGGCCCAGGCCGCCGCCATCGCAGCCTCCGCGGCCGGCCTGCCGATCTTCACCACTGCCAGCAACCTGGTGACCGAAGCGGACATGGTCACCCTTGACTGGAACAAGGCGCCCTGCCGTTTCTGCGGCACCGGTTGCAGCGTGATGGTCGCGACCCGGGACAATCGGGTGGTCGCCACCCATGGCGACGTCAAGGCCGAGGTCAATCGCGGGTTGAACTGTGTGAAGGGCTATTTCCTGTCCAAGATCATGTACGGCGTGGATCGCCTGACCCAACCGCTGCTGCGCATGACCAACGGGAAGTACGACAAGCAGGGAGAGTTCCAGCCGATCAGCTGGGACAAGGCCTTCGACATCATGGAAGAAAAATTCAAGCAGGCCCTGAAAAACAAGGGGCCCGAATCGGTCGGCATGTTCGGTTCGGGTCAGTGGACGGTGTGGGAAGGTTATGCCGCCAACAAGCTGATGAAGGCCGGCTTTCGCAGCAACAACATCGACCCCAATGCCCGTCATTGCATGGCCTCGGCGGTGATGGGATTCATGCGCACCTTTGGCATGGACGAGCCCATGGGTTGCTACGACGACATCGAGGCCACCGACGCCTTTGTGCTGTGGGGCTCGAACATGGCGGAGATGCATCCGATCCTGTGGAGCCGTGTCACCGACCGGCGCCTGAGCTATCCGCACGTGAAAGTCGCGGTATTGTCGACCTTCGAACACCGCAGCTTCGAACTGGCCGACATCCCCATGGTGTTCAAGCCGCAAACCGACCTGTTGATTCTCAACTATATCGCCAACCACATCATTGAAAGCGGCGCGGTCAATCAGGACTTCATCAGCAAGCACACGCGCTTCGCGAAGGGCGCCGACGATATCGGCTACGGCTTGCGTGCCGATGATCCGCTGGAAAAACAGGCGAAGAATGCCGACAAGGCCAATACCTGGACGGACATGTCCTTCGAACAGTTCGCTGAGTTCGTCAAACCCTACACCCTGGAACGTACCGCGAAGGAAACCGGGGTGGCGCCTGAACGCATCAAGGCCCTGGCCGAACTTTATGCCGATCCTAAGTGCAAGGTCGTATCGTTCTGGACCATGGGCTTCAACCAGCACACCCGCGGGGTATGGGCCAACAACCTGATCTATAACATCCATCTGCTCACGGGTAAAATCAGCGAACCGGGCAACAGCCCTTTCTCGTTGACCGGCCAGCCATCGGCCTGTGGCACCGCGCGCGAAGTGGGGACTTTCTCCCACCGCCTGCCCGCCGACATGGTGGTGACCAATCCGAAACACCGCGCCACCGCGGAAAAAATCTGGAAACTGCCCGCCGGCACCATTCAAGAGAAAGTCGGCTTTCATGCGGTACAACAAAGCCGCATGCTCAAGGATGGTGTGCTCAACGTCTACTGGACCCAGGCCAGCAACAACATGCAGGCCGGGCCCAACATCATGCAGGAAGTCCTGCCGGGCTGGCGCAACCCGGAAAACTTCGTGATCGTCTCGGACGTCTACCCCACCGTTTCCGCCCAGGCCGCCGACCTGATCCTGCCCAGCGCCATGTGGGTGGAGAAGGAAGGCGCCTTTGGCAACGCCGAACGTCGCACGCAGTTCTGGCATCAGTTGGTCAGCGCCCCCGGAGAGGCCAAGTCTGATCTTTGGCAACTGGTGGAGTTTTCCAAGCGCTTCACCACCGATGAAACCTGGCCTGCGGAATTGCTGGCCAAGGCACCGGAGTACAAGGGCAAAACCCTGTTCGAGGTGCTGTTCAAAAATGGCCAGGTCGACGAGTTTCCGGTCGAGCAGATCGAGACCGGCTATAAGAACGATGAAGCCAAGGCCTTCGGTTTCTACCTGCAGAAGGGTCTGTTCGAAGAGTACGCCCAGTTTGGTCGCGGTCATGGCCATGACCTGGCGGCCTTTGATCGTTACCACACCGAGCGTGGCCTGCGCTGGCCGGTGGTTGACGGCAAGGAAACCCGCTGGCGTTACCGCGAGGGGCTCGACCCCTACGTGGAAACGGGCAGCGAAGTGCAGTTCTACGGCTACCCGGACAAGAAGGCGATCATCTTCGCCCTGCCCTATGAGCCACCGGCTGAAGCGCCGGATGCCGACTACCCGTTCTGGCTGAGCACCGGCCGAGTCCTTGAACATTGGCACACGGGCACCATGACCCAACGGGTCGATGAACTGTACAAAGCCGTGCCGGACGCGCTGGTCTACATGCACCCCGAGGACGCCAAGGCCATGAAGGCACGCCGCGGCAGTGAAGTGAAACTGATCAGCCGTCGCGGGGAAATCCGTGCCCGCATCGAAACCCGTGGACGCAACAAACCGCCACGCGGCCTGGTGTTCGTGCCGTTTTTCGATGCCAACAAGCTGATCAACAAGGTCACGCTCGACGCCACCGACCCGATCTCCAAGCAGACCGACTACAAGAAATGCGCGATCCGCATCGAGTTGATCAGCGTGGCTTGAGGAGAACCGTCATGACTTTTCGCATCCTGCCGTTGTTCCTGCTCGCCGTGATGGGCGCGGTGATCGCCGCCGAGGTCGATTACCCGCTGGATGCTTCGGGCCCGGACGGACGCCGGCCCGGCGGCACCCTGACGCAAAACGCGCCTGCGCCGCCACTGGCCGACGATGAAAACAAAGACCTCAAGCGCGAGCGCAACTACCCTGACCAGCCGCCGACCATCCCCCACAGCATTCGTGGCTATCAGATCGACAAGAACGGCAACAAATGCCTGTCCTGCCACAGCCGGGCCAACAGTCCACGCAGCCAGGCGACGATGATCAGCATCACCCACTACATGGACCGCGACGGCCAGGCGCTGGCGGCTGTCTCACCGCGTCGCTACTTCTGCAACCAGTGCCATGTGCCGCAAAAAGATGTGCTGCCGCTGGTGGGCAACAGCTTCGAGACCATCGACAAAATCCTGCAAGACGACGCCAACGCCGCGCAGAAACCTTGAGGAGTCGCCATGAAAGCATTGTTCGCCCTGCTTAAGGACTACTGGGGCATCCTCTGTCGGCCGAGTGTTTATTTCAGCCTGGGATTTCTGACGCTGGGAGGTTTTATCGCCGGGATCATTTTCTGGGGTGGTTTCAACACGGCCCTGGAGCTGACGAACACCGAGAAATTCTGCATTTCCTGCCACGAGATGCGCGACAACGTGTTTGTCGAACTGCAGGACACCATCCACTACACCAACCGCTCGGGTGTGCGCGCAAGCTGCCCGGACTGTCACGTGCCCCATGAATGGACCCACAAGATCGCGCGTAAGATGCAGGCATCGAAGGAAGTCTGGGGCAAGCTGTTCGGCACCATCGACACCCGCGACAAGTTCCTCACCCTGCGCCGTGAACTGGCCGAACATGAATGGGCCAGGCTCAAGGCCAACGACTCGCGCGAATGCCGTAACTGCCACAATTTCGAGTTCATGGACTTTACCCGCCAGGGCAAACGGGCGGCGGCCATGCACTCGACCTCATTGGCCAACGGCGAGGCAACCTGCATCGACTGCCACAAGGGCATTGCCCACAAGCTACCCGATATGAGCGGCGTCAAAGGCTGGTAGCTATTCAGTTGCTCGCGACATGATCCACATGGTCGGCCGTCACCAGCGACTTCAGCGACGCATCGAACTGTTTCAACGCATTCACCTGCAACACCGTTTGCTGATTGATCTGCGCGGCAATCTGCGGCGCGGCTTTGCCATGCACCCACACCGAGGGCATCTGCTCGGCACGTGAACCCGCAGCCTGGCCGATGTATTGCAGGTTCGCATCGTAGAACTTCGCCACAAACCGCGCTTCAACCTGATTGTTGCGTTTCGACACCAGGCGACTGTAAGTGTCGAGCATCACCACCACATCCGGATGCGCCTGCACCGCCGCATCGAGGCTGTCGTAGACCGTCACCGCCGCGAACTCCTTCTGCAATGATCCCAGCAACCAGCCGATCGCCCGCTGCGGATCGGAACTGTCGACGAACGCCTGGCTGATCCGCGAATCCAGCCCAGGATTCTGTGCCCCTTTCACCGCCACATCGTGGTAGCTCTCAAGGTATTGCTGGGTATTAAGGGTGTTTTCGCTGTAGAGCACCGCCACTGTTTGCGTGTGTTGCAAACGAGCGGTGCTGTCGGCGATCGGCAGGAAACGGCAGGACGGATCGGCAGCAATAGCCGGTGCGGTAGCAGCGATGCCACCGCTGAATACGGCGACAAAAGCCAGCAGGGTCGAGATTCTCATCGCGCTTATTCCTTCAATGGCGAGATCGGTATCACGCTATCTTCCTCCCTTGGTGGAAAAACTGAACTTGCATTGCTTAATGATGGGTATCGAGCAAATGAATGGATGCTATGACGGCAACTGCTCGCCCGGTTTCCCGCAGGCGCCGACCTGAGGCACCAGTTGGATATCGACACGACGGTTGGCCGCGCGGCCGGCCTCGCTGTCGTTGCTGGCGATTGGCTGGCTGTCGGCAAACCCCTGGACCGCGAAACAACTGTCGGGGATATCCCCCATGCGCTGCATCCAGCTGCGCACGGCTGAAGCGCGAGCGTGGGACAACTGCAGATTCTGCTCGGCATTGCCCTTGGCATCGCTGTGCCCGGCGATGACGATCAACCAGTCAGGTTGGGCCTTGATGTCGACCAGGGCGCTGATCAAGACCTTGGTAGAGCCTGGCTTGAGTTCGGCGCTGCCGGGGGCGAACAGGGACAGACTGTCCAGACGCACGGGCTCGGGCATCACGGGTGGCGTCTGGAAAACATGGGTGAGGCGATTCACGCCCTCCTTGTCCGGGTTCACCAGCCAGGCCATCCAAGGGACACCCGCAGCCAAGGTGATCGTCGCGGCGGCCGCGAACAGCCAAGGGCCAATCCGATGCATCTTTTTCTGCTTGGCGCCCGACAGCACGACAGGCATTGGCGGCGTCGGCAGGATCACCACCGGCATCACCTGGGGCGGTGGCGGCAGTCGCGTCGACAAGGCCACCGCGTCGAACACCCCGTGTGTCAGCCCATGGCTCTGGGCGTGGCTCTGCGCCAGTCGCTGCAACAGGCTGTCGACTTGCTGGCGCAGGGCGTGCAATGAACCCGGCGCGGGCTGCGCCTGTCGATCCAGACCTGCATGCAGGCGCTCCAGCCCAGCGCCCAATTGAACGATCGCCGGCAGACTCCAGTGTCGTAGCTCCAGGCTTCGCAGCAGGGGCTGCAGGCAGGCGAACAGCCAGGCCAGGATTTCCAGGCGCGCCGGCTCCATCGCGGGCCACAGGGTCGGCCATTCGCCGACCAGCGCCTCGATCAGCGCGATCCCCTGAGCCATGCCCTCCAGGCCGTGGCGGTGACTACGGGCCAGTACGAAAGCCGCGGCCGTTTGCAACTCCGCACCGTTGCGCTGGAACAACGCCAGGCACAACTGCTCCACCTTGGCCCAATCCACATCCGGGCAGGCCGGATGACTCAGTCTGGCCAACTCTTCACGCAGCGCCTTGAACTCACTGAAGGCACCCGGATCGCCACCGAGCCTGATTCGCATTTCAAACAACGCTGTCATCGCGCATTCCTTTGGTTAAACAGTTCCCGACGTCGACAGGTAGTGCTGCCGCTTCAAGTGACGCACCAGGACATTGCCCCCTGGCGTCAGGGTGGTGCCGAAGGTCACTCGCTGGCCCCCTTTTAGTTGCACCTCGAGGCTGTACTCCAGATGACCCGGTCGGGTCTGGGGCAACAGCTCGATGCCTATCGTGGACACCCGCGGCTCGTACTTGGCCAGGGTGTCGCCCATGGCACTCATCAGTCCATGCGCCGATCCGGGCAGCCCCTGGAGGATCTGGCCCATGTCCGGCAGGCCATAATCGGGCAGATGGTCGAGCGCGCCGGCCCGGCTGTTGAGGATGCGGCGCAAGTTGTCCAGCACAGAGAGCGTGCACTGATCCTCTTCGGCGACCTGATGCAGATCCAGTTCGCCGTCGAAGTTCTGCAGGAGTGTCTCGTACAGCGAGGGGTTGAGATCGCTCATCCGTCACTCCTTGGCCAGTGGGCGTAGGGTCAGGCGGTTGTCCCCCAGCTCGATCACCCGCACCCGGTCCGGATCGAGGTCATCGCGGGCCAGGGTCAGGCGCCAGCTATCGGTCCGGCTATCGAACTCACGAAACAAGGCAACCACGGCAACATAGCGGGCCTGCTTGTCCAGGGGGATGTTCAGCTGCGCGCCCTCGTCGGGCTTGATTACCAGGGTTCGTTTGTCCAGCAGATCGGCACTCAGCACGCGCTCGTCGTGGCTGAGCAGGCTGTCATAGTTCGCCCTTTCCAGCGCCTTGCGGTCACGCAGTTGATAAACCCGCACCAGGGTCGGCACGGATAACGCATTCATGTCGATCCCGGCGGTGTTCAGTGCCGCGCGCCCGTTGAGGTCCAGGCGCAGGGTTTTAACCTGCTTGTAGAAGATTGCCTGTGTGGTCGAGGTCGTCGCGTCGGTTACGCTCTGGCTCACCCCGCAACCGCCGAGCACTGCGAACGAGGCGATCACCAATGATTTATAAACGGTACGCGCCATGCTTTATCTCCCTTTCCCGGGGTTTGTCCCGCAGGCCTTGATAGCGACCCAGATTGATCGTGATGGTGGTGCTTTCGCCGTCCTGCCAGGCATCGCTGTCCAGGCCCAGCACCGCAGTCATGCCCAACAACACCTGCGCGCCTCCCAACAACGGTGGCGGCAGGCTGTGCAGGGGCAACGCCAACTGCAGCCTTGCCGTGCAACGCCAACCCAGGTACACCCGCAGCAGTGCCAGCAGATCGTTGTACAACGGGCCACCGGGCAGCCAGCCACGAGCCTCGTCCCGGTCTTCGGTGAACAGCGCCAGATGCAACTGGCTGTTTGCGTCGTAGCCGACACAGCCCAGGGGTGTGCCTTGGGACAGTCGCACCGGATGCATCGGGGACAGGCTAGCCGGCTGCGCCAATAGCACTTTCTGCGGCCAGTGGGGAGTCACCTGTGCCCGGGTTTCGGGGGCCAGCAGCTTGACCAGCGCAGTGATGCCTTCGGCGTTTCGGGTGGGCAGGCGCATCACGCTAAGCAAGGCGAGGAAGCGAGATATCGGCGTGCCGACCCGCCCGGCCGTTCCGGGAATGCCCAGGCCAATCAGCCCCAACAGGCATTGCGAAGTCGCATCCGTGCCACCGGCTTCGAAGGTCGCCGGATAGGAGTACTTGCGCCATATCCGATAGAACTGGGTGAAGATCCGGTGGTTGAAAATGTCGAGGAAGGCTTCAAGTGCCTCGTGCCCCTCTCGTCGCTGGGCGATATCGTCCAGAAAAGCCGTCGGCAATGGCGAGTCCACGCCGTACAGACCCAACAAACGCGTGCGCACCGTGGCCGGTCGCCCAGGGTGTTTATCGTCGGTTTCAATCGCCTTCAATTCACCGGCGGGAAAACTCATGCCGGGGTCTGGCCGAAAGCGTACCGGATCATCCGCCGGCGACGTGGTGCTGCCCAGTGGCGGGTGGTCGGGCAACGCCCGTTCGAGCAACTGGCAGAAGCGATACAGTTGCGCCTCGGCCACCCGCCCTTTCAGTGCCTCCAGTAAACCGCCGGCTTTCAGCCGGGAATACGCTGACTGTGGTTCTCGTTCCATTGCAGGCACGTTCCAGTAGGTTGCAGGATCAGCGTGAGCTGGTTGAAGAGGTGGATGTCGGCGTACAGGCCGAAGAAGCGATTGAGCATTTCGCCGAACAGGTTGATGTCGCCCTCACCGCTGAAGCCGTTGGCGTCCAGGGTGACTTCGATGTCGACCCCGCGCAGCAGAAAGCCCTTTTCGAAGCGCTGTATCAGATGGTGTTCGACCTCGACAATCGCCGCCAGGCGACGTCGATTCAGCTCGCTGCCCGTCCAGTCGTACAACGCCAGCGTGCCGCGCAGCACTTCGGCGTTGTCGAGCATCGGCAGGAAGTTCGAGCCGAGATGGCTCAGCACCCGCCAGTGGAAGCGGTCGCGGTTGGGCGGATAGCACGGCAAAGTCGGCGCACACAGGTTGCGCACGCGCAAGCCGACCTCGATGGATTGCACCGGCGTATCGAGCAAGGTGCCTTGCAGGGCCTTGCGCGGCAGCTGGCCGTGGGTACCGGTCAAGCGCAGCGACAGGCTTTCGCTGGTGTCGAGCCGATCCTGATCGAAACCTTCGCCGCCCAGGATCAGCCAGGTGTCATGCAGGCCATTGGGGCCGCGCTTGAGTCGCGTATGGAAATAACGCTCGGGCGCTTCGTCACGCAACATGCCACCCTTGTGCCGAAAGCTGGTGAACGGCACGTATTCGTGGCGCACGGCACTCTTTGATGCGGTGACCCGATCCACCGAATAAATCTCCGTATGGCCGTCCTGCAAACGCATGGGGCGAAGCAGGTAATCGGTCTGCAAAGGCGCCAGGGTCATGGGGTCGGACTCCAGCGTGAACAGGTTGATCACCGGCACGCAATGCAGGCGAATGTGCTCGGCGTTCGGCGTGAACGCCTGGGGCAACGGCTCGCTCAACACCACCTCGAGTTCGAACCAGGGGGTATTTGGTGCCAGCTTCAACTGCTCGAGTCCGCAGAGGGTGACGAACATGAATTTCTCGCGAAAGGTGAAATACTCCAGCAGCAACTGATAGCCGCTAAAGGCACTGTCGCCCTTGGGCCACAGGCGATCCTCGTCGCCGAACCCCTTTGGCGAAAAATAACCCTCGAGCGAAGAGCGGCCCGTCTGGTCAGGCAGGCGTACATATAAGGCTTGAGCGTTCAGGGTCAGCGCCTGATGTAGCGCACTGGCCAGCGCGGCATCGGCATTGAGGTACAACGGCAGGCGGCTCAGGTCGATCTCGCTGCCGTCGGCCATTGCCCCGCAGGCAAAGCGCAATCGCAACAGCGAGCGACCGTCCGGTTCATAAGCCACCTGCACGCTTTCCAGCGCCAGCGGCTGTAATGTCAGGTCTTGGGTCGTGGTGTAGCGGCAACGGGTACGCAGTGGCCCGATGGGTTGCGACAGCACTTCGAAGCCGCTGGCGATCCGTTGGCTGCGTTTCATCTCTTTGAGCTCGGGCATCAGCTCGACAATCGAGAGGGACGGAATGGTGCGCAGGTAATGGGGCCAGAGCAGGCTGACCAGGCCTTCGGTCAGCTCCGGCAGGTCATCGTCGAGCTTTTCCCGCAGCCGCCCCATCAGGAAGGCAAAACCTTCAAACAGGCGCTCCACGTAAGGGTCGCGCGCGCCCGACTTGTCCAGGTTCAATTGGGCCGCCCGGTCCGGAAAGGCCTCGGCGAACTCCTTGCCGGCCTCGCGCAGGTAGCGCATCTCGGCGTCGAAATATTGCAGTGTCAGATTGTCGATGCTCATGGAAAGAATCCTGATAAAGAAGGTTTAGCCACAGAGCACTGCGGCGCGTACCGGGTCGACAGCCACCAGCGCTGCCAGCAGCGCCTCCATCCGCCGGGTCAGGGTGGGTTTGTCTGTGTCATTGCGTTGAGCCTTCAAGCGCAACAGCTTGAGCAGGCGCGCCTTGACCTCGAAACTCAGCTCGGACTCCCATTCCGCCAGCCCATGCCGTTGCCCACAGGCATCCAGTTCGCCCAGCAGGTGAATGGCCAGCTCGCTCTTGCCGTATTGCTCGGCCACCCGAGCCATCAGCAGGCGCAACAGCCAGCGTTGGCGACCGGTATGGATGCCCGGGCGCGCGGCCAGCCAGGCCAGTGAGTGCTCGACGCCATCGTTGTCGGCCTGGGCCAGGGCTTCGCCTTCGAGTGACAGGATCTCGGGGTCTGCGCAGGTAGCTGCTACGGGTGGTGCCGGCAGCCATTGCTGGGGGCGATTGCCACAGACGTGCTGGCTGATCCATTCGCGGGTGGTCTCGTCCGCCAAGGGCGATCCGTCGCTCCAGCACAATGCCTCCAGCCCTGGCAGGCGCTCGAGGAACATGCCCAGGTCGCGCTTGGCAATGTCGGCCCAGCTGTCCTGTGGCGCAGGCTGCTTGCTCAGTGCCTGGTAGAGGTACCACTGCAGATCCAGCCAGAAATGGTTCACGCCCTCGGCGTAGATCCGTTCCACCAGATCCAACAGTTCACTGAAGCTCTGTTGCAGATGCAGGCGCTTGAGTTGTGCCCGGTATTCGCCACGGGGTGGAGTCAGGCGAGTCTTGCCGCTGGCATCCTGAAGCGGTGCTTCATGCACGGTGTCCCAGCGCAGGCTTTTCATCAGGCGATGCGCCGCCAGCCAACCCTGGGGCTGCTCGCGCAGGTAGCCGGCCAGCGCCCGGCCGCTGTCCAGCAGGTCACGCCCGGACTTGATGGCCGTGGGGTCTGGGGCGGCCGTTCGGGTGTTTTTCTCGTGGCTGGCGCTGTTCTGCGGGACCAGCGCGTCGACCCCGCCGGATTGCGCCAATCGCGCAGACAACGCGGCATACAGCGCACCGAAGGCGGGACGCTGATCCTGAGGCCAGGCCGCGAGCCCGTGCTCCAGCCAGGCCAGCGCCGCCACCGTACGCTCGGCCTCGTTCTTGACCACTTCGGGGTAGCGCGACAGGGTGTCGAGCACCTTGCTGCTCGCCAGCCACTCCAGCGCCATCTTGCGGCTGTTGGGACGCGCAGGCAGCACCTGGACGGCGTAGCGTTCCAGCATTGCGGCCAACAGGTTCAGGCCGTCGGCCAAACCCGCTTCGCCATCCCTGTGCAAGCGTGCCCAGATGTAATAAGTGACCACCCGCAGATCCTTGCACGATCCGGCCAGCAGCGTCTGCGCCAGTTGGATGACCTGTTCGACGTCGGCCCCGGACAGCTTGTTGACCTCCTCACGCATGCGCTGGAAATCATCATCGCAGGCCGGATCTTCCCCGGCGGGCAAGTCCGCGCTGATCGGCTGCAACCAGGATTGCCAGTGCCCTGCCTGCGCCCGGGCAAGGCCCACGGCATCCCGCACCCCGAGGCAACGTTCGATCAATCTGTCCAGGCTCATTCAAACCTTCCATTCAGTGCATAGGGCACGGCTTTTTCGTCCTTGCCGAGAAAGATCTGCGCTGGCAACTTGAAGCCACGCAGCTTGAGCAGCGCCATCGGCCCTGCCCCCAATTCAGTGCGCAGATACCAGGTCAGGCCAATGCCATCGGGCGCCTTGAGCACCATCCGAAAACGACTGTCGCCGTCGTCCAGTGGCGTGACCTGGGCTTGCTCCAGCAGGCGGATCAGGCCCCAGGTACCCGGGTAGTCGCCGAACAGGCGTTCGTTGGCCCGCACGCTGGTCCAGGTCAGGCTCGCGCCGGGGTATTGGCTGCGACCCGGCCAGTTGAAGCGCTGCCAGCTTTCCTTCTGGTTGAAGTACTCGTGCTGTTCGCCGTTGAGG
>Ga0160432_100085_pt1 | contig 98033 bp, 82 predicted proteins | sample HID1971M_E0MG_FD_108250 | JGI IMG/M metagenome (GOLD analysis project Ga0160432, IMG submission 108250) | Enriched millipede-associated microbial communities from UW Madison campus, WI, USA - HID1971M_E0 MG | ecosystem: Host-associated > Arthropoda: Insects > Digestive system > Unclassified ... | reverse complement strand
GCCGTCGGCCAGGCAGTGCACGCTGGATTGCTCCAGGCCCACGGCGGTACCGCTGTCGAAATGCACGCCGCCGTGCCACAGGCCATTGCGGCCCAGAGGGTAATAACCGGCGGTGGCGTTGGCAAGGTGGGTCAACTGCTGCAGTGGGTCGCGCGTGTCCTTGAACGGGTGGCACCAGTTTTTCAGTGGCGGCAAGCCGTCGGTTTTCGAGGCCGTCGGCGGGGTGATGGGCTGGGTGTCGGGGGTAGGCCACACCGAGGGCATGGTCCTGGGGGTGCTTGAGTCGTAGTGGCGTCCAAAAATCCAGTCGAGCAGCTTTCCCATGATGTGTACGCTCCTTGTAATGGAAGGGGATCAGGCAGAGGAACTGTTAGCTTCAGGAGGCTGGCGGGCGCTCAGGCATCAGGGGATTTTTATGACCATCCACGTGCCAACGCTCGCAAGCTTTTACGAAGTCGGTCGAAGTGGAAATAGGGCTTTTCTGATGGATGCGTAGGACGCTTCTGAACATCCTAATCTTTGTCAGAAGGCCCACATCGCCTTGCGTCGTTGCCTACATGTACTCCAGAATCCGCCGGCTTGTGCGCCTTGGGGCTGCTCGGTAACTTGGATCGGGTCACTGATTGTCAGTGATCGGGTTTAGTAGCTCGTGGTGTTATCAGTAAGGTGTACAGGCTCTGTCAATCAGGTATCCCATCCCTGATCTTGATGGTGGCTGGCGCAGGGCGCTTCGGCGCGCCGGTAAATGCTGATCTCCCCGGTCTACTAACCTGCGTCCAGCCGCCACCCTTCTTTTAGTAGAGAAGGGTTGGCGGCTCCAATCAGGAGTAATCAGCATATGATCAGAGAAACGCCGAATCCCCAGCACACTGATCCGACACCCTCATCGGAAAATTCCGAATCTAACAATCCCAACGACCGCATCCCCTCGGCTGCCGACATTCAAGCCACCCCACGCAAACTCTGCAGCATGTTCATCGTCAACCCTGAACTCGATGTCGAAACCCTGCTGGCCCACGCCTGTGAGTCGCTGGCTTCGGCAAACGTCATGGCGTTGGATCTGGCGGATCATATGCAGGGGACTGGCCGCAATTCACTGTTGGGGATTGCCCAGGTGATCATGCTTGGGGAGTTGGCGGTCAATCGCGCGTTGGATCGAATTGATTCGGCGGGATAGAAGATCAAAAGATCGCAGCCTTCGGCAGGTCCTACAGGGGAATGCGTACACCCTGTAGGAGCTGCCGAAGGCTGCGATCTTTTGATTCTGAAATAACGCCCATAAAAAAATGCCCGCATCTCTCAATGCGGGCATTTTTCATTTCAGCTCAGCGACTCAGAAGTCGTACTTGGCCGTGAGTTGAAAGTTACGCGGCTCGCCGTAGAAGGTGGTGCCGAAGTTGCCCAGGCCTGTCAGGTACTTCTTGTCGAAGACGTTGTAGGCGTTGGCGGTGAAGCTCAGGTGTTCGTCGTACTGGTAACGGGTCATCAGGTCGACGAGGGTGTAGCCGCCTTGCTTGAGAGTGGCGGTTGCACCTTGACCGCTGCCATCCACGCTCGGGTTGAAGCTCTGGCCGTAGAAGGCGCTCTGCCAGCTGACGCCACCACCGACGGTGACCTGATCCAGGGCGCCGGGCAGGCGGTAGGTGGTGAACGTACGCACGACGTGTTCCGGTTTAGTGGTGGCCAATGGGAAGCCGTAGATGCGTTGTTCGTCATCGTCACGCGAACGCGCGTAGGTGTAGCCAGCCGACAGGTTCCAGCCTTCGGCCAGTTCGCCGGCCATTTCCAGTTCTACACCCTCGGTGGTGGCGCCGGAGATTGGCTTGTAAACGTCCTGGCCGGTGGTGGTATCCGTGGTGACGTACTGGGCGACGTTGTCCTGTTCAATGCGGAAGAAGGCCAGGCTGGCGTTCAGTCTGCCTTCGAAGTAGGCCGCTTTCAGACCGGTCTCGTAGCTGTCGCCTTCAACCGGGTCCAGGGTCTTGCCGCTGGCATCCTTGTAGATTTGTGGCTGATAGATGTTGGTATAGCTGGCGTACACCGAGTACGTGTCGTCGAGGTCATAGACCACACCCGCGTAAGGCGTGACGACGCCGTGTTCCTTGTAGCTGGCATGGGTGTCAGCCAGGCCGGCGCCGGGGTAGTAGGTGTAATCCTCGTTGTACTTGAAGGTGCTGACACGGCCGCCGAGGATGAACGACAGGTCGTCTGTCGGACGCAGGCGGGTGGCCAGGTAAGCGCCGTTCTGGCTTTGGGTGCGTTCGTACTTGCCGTTCTTCGGAAACTCCGGTTTGGCAATGTGGCCTTTCCAGTCGAAGATGTCACCCGGCACCAGTCCGAACTCGGAGCTGTCGTAGGTCGCACCGGTCTGGCGTGAATGGGAGGTCATGAAACCCGCCACCAGTTCATGCTCGCGACCGCCCAGGCTGAACGGGCCGGAAACGTTGACGTCAGCAGTGTTCTGCACGCGATGGCCTTCCCAGCGCCCCCAGTAGAAGAACATGCCTTCGCCGGTGTTGCGATCCGGGTTGCCGCCGCTGGCGGAGGCCAGTTGGGTATCGTGATCGGTGGTTTTCTGGTCGAACGTGGCCTTGAGTTTCCAATCGTTGGCCAGTGCCTGTTCCAGGGAGGCGAAATAAGTAGTGCTGTCGAAATCACGACGGCTCCAATCGGAACCCGGGTTGAAACTGCGAGAGAAATCGGTACGACCACCGTCGCTATAGAACGGTGAGTTACCGGTCCAGGAACTGCCGCGAGGGGTTGCGCTGGACCTGTCCACACCCAGGGTCAGCAAGGTGTCGTCGGTCAGGTCGGCTTCGAGGATGCCGTAGTACAGGTCTTTCTTCTGGCTGTAGTGGTCGATGTAGGAGTCCTTGTCCTGCAAGGCTCCGACAAAGCGGCCGCGCACGCTGCCGGTGTCGTTCAGCGAACCGGAGATATCACCTTCGGTGCGGTAATTGTCCCAGGAGCCAACAGTGCCGCTGGCCGAAGCCTTGAAGTCCTTGGTCGGTTTCTTGCGCACCAGGTTGACGGTGGCGGCCGGGTCACCAGCGCCGGTCATCAGGCCGGTCGAGCCCTTGATGACTTCGATGCGGTCGAGGCTGGCGGAGTCGTCGCTGTTGTTCGGGTTTTCACCGTAGACACCGTCGTAGGGAATGTTGACGCCATCGTACTGAAAGTTGGTGATGGCAAAGCCACGGGTGGAAAACTCGGTACGGTCGCTGTCGTACTTCTGCATGGTGACGCCGGGCGTGTTACGCAGGACATCACCCACACTCTTTGAGCCTTGATCGTCCATCTGCTGACGGGTCACCACGGTCACCGACTGCGGCGTTTCGCGAATGGTCAGTGGCAGCTTGGTGGCGGTGGTGGTCGCGCCCGTGGTGTAGGAGTCGGTGCCTTCAGTGGTCAGTCCCAGGGCCTGGCCGGAAATGGTGGTGGCGCCCAGTTGCAGGCTCGACGAGCCGCCGGACACCAGCGTCACGCTGTTGCCGTTGATCTGGAACGAAATGCCGGTGCCCTTGAGCATCTCGGCCAGGGCCGCGGAAGGCTCCAGCGAGCCGGACACCGCACGGGACTTGATGCCGGCCACCTGGTCCGGGCTGTAGAGGATCTGCAGGTTGGTCTGCATGCCCAGCTGGGTCAGGGCGCTGGACAGCGGCTGAACGGAAATACTGACTTTCACAGGTGCAGCATTGGCCATCGAGCTCCCCAGCAAGGTGGCGGTCAGCAGAACGCTGGTCAACAGGGTTTTATGCAGTGACGGGCGCTGTACGGCCAGCGCGAGAGGTGTACGGCGTGGAAGAGATCGCATTACTTGCCTGTGCTCCTGAAAAAGTGTTTTGTGAAGTTTTTGTTAATGGGAATGATTATTAAGACGGAGCACTGACAGGAAACCGGAAAAATAATTTTTTGAAGGTTCGGAACTGCGCAAAACCTGTGGGAGTGGGCTTGCTCGCGAAGGCGGTGTGTCAGTCAGCATTAAATGTCGCCTGACACGACGCTTTCGCGAGCAAGCCCGCTCCCACATTTGAATGGCGCCAGACTTGATCAGGCGGTTGTCAGCTCGGTCACGACCCGTCCGCTTTCCATGCGCACCAGTTGGTCGGCGACGTCGAAGTAGCGGTCGTCGTGGGAGATCACGATGATGGTCTTGCCCAGGCGCTTGAGGTCCGGCAGCAGCTCGGTGTAGAAAATCCGCCGGAAGGTCGGGTCCTGGTCGGCCGCCCACTCGTCGAACACCAGCACCGGACGCTCTTCCAGCCAGGCATTGACCAGCGCCAGGCGCTTGCGCTGGCCGGTGGACAGGTCGGTGGTGGTGAAGTTGCCGTCCTTGACGCTGACCTTGTGCGCGATCTCCAGGCGCTGCAGATACTTGTTGGCGTCTTCGGGGATATGCGTATCGCCCTGGACCACGTCGTCGAACAGGTAGTAGTCGGCAAAGATGGTGGTGAACAGCTGGCGATAGTCGTCGCGGTTGTGCGCGTCGATGGCCTCGCCGTTGACCCGGATCTGCCCCTGTTGCGGCGTGTACAGGCCCAACAGCAACTTGATCAGGGTGGTCTTGCCACAGCCGTTCTCGCCGACGATGAAGGTGATGTCGCCCTGCTTGATCGACAGGTTGACCGGGCCCAGCTGGAACGGCGCCGCCCCCTCGACCGCCGGGAAGGCGTAGCGTACGTCCGCCAGTTGCAGTTCGTGAACGGCCTGCTTGACCTTGCCCTGGTCGCTGAGCAGCAGGTGCGGTTCCGGGGTGGAAAACTGTTCGGACAGTTCGGCGATGCGGCGGAAGGCGATCTGCGCGCGGCTGACGATCGGCAGGGTGCTGATCAAGTGCTCCAGCGGGCCTTTCATGTACAGCAGCACCAGGACGAAGCCGCTCATCACGGTTTTGTCGGCGCTCGGCCAGAAGGTTTGCAGGGCCAGGGCCAGGCCGATGACCACGAAGAACAGCATCGAGCCGAAGGTCTTGGCGATGACGAAGGTGTTGATCGAACGCACCTGGGTGTTGCAGATGAATTCGGCGGTGCCCTTGATGCCCGCGGTGAACATGCGCTGGCGGCGTGGGCGATGAATGCGCAGTTCCTTGGCGCCTTCGGCAATCGCGTTGTAGTGCTTTTGCAGCTCGTCTTCAGCCTCGCGAGCGGCCATGAAACCTTGCACGCCCTTGCTCTGGGCGTAGGCCTGGATGGCGGTGCCGATCAGGATCGCGGCGACCATGATCAGGAACATCGGCCACGACAGGATCGCCAGGTAACCCATGCAACCCAGGGTCACGGTGACGGAAATCGCCAGCGGGGCGAAGGCGAAGGCGAAGTCGCTGATGGTGTCGACGTCGTGGGTCAGCACCGGGATCAGGCGATGGCTGCGATAGCGCTCGATCTGTTCGATCGGCGCCGACAGCACCTTCTCGCCCAGCTGTTTGCGCAGCTTGGCAATGATGTGCTGGCCGACGTAGTTGGTGCCGATGTCCGAGCAGATCGAACTGGCCAGCGCCAGCAGGCACAGGCCGGCGAACAGCGCGACCACGCCCTGGGTCAGGCCACTGTCCGAATGCAGGGCATTGTTGATGGTCGCCAGCAACACCGTGACGCTCAGGCCGCCGACCATGCCCAGGAAAATGGACGCGGCGACGATGAGTCGAAAGGGTTTGAGCAGGGCGAACAGTTCGCCGATGGCGCCGCGGGTGGGCTGGGTCATGGAAGACGGTTCCTTGGGTCGGAAGGCAGATACCCAGTAGAACGTCTGGTCGAGGGGTTAATTTAGACAGTGCTGATTGGCGGTGAGGTTGCTCACACCGCAAAACCCTGTGGGAGCCAGCCTGCTGGCGATGGCGGACGGTCAGTCGACATCTTTATTGACTGAAAAGTCGTCATCGCCAGCAGGCTGGCTCCCACAGGGGGAAGTGGTACGCCTTAGAGCTGGCGGATTACGCGAAAGCCCATCCAGTCCCCACGTTCCTGCGGGTACTGGCTGTTGCGGTTGCCGGAGCGGGAGAACACCGGGGCCTCACCCCAGTCGTTGCCGCGGATGCGCACGGCTTCGCAGTTGGCTTCCAGCCAGGCGCTGCCGTCGGTGGGGGCGCCGACGTAGTTCGGGTGTTCGCAGTCTTCGACCCATTCATAGACGTTGCCGTGCATGTCATACATGCCGAAGGCGTTCGGTGGGTAGCTGCCCACCGGCGAGCTGAAGCTGAAACCGTCGGCCGGGCCGTAGGTGTTGGCGTGTTTGGCGATGCTGTATTGCTTGCCTTCGTCGAACGGAAAGGGGAACGGGCCTTTGGTGCCTGCGCGTGCGGCGTATTCACGTTGGGCCTCGCTGACCATGCCGTACTTCTGCCCGGTTTTTTTCGACAGCCAGGCGACATAGTTTTTCACGTCGTCGAAGTTCATGCACACCGCCGGCTGGCGCGGGCTCTGCGGGTAGCGTGGCTTGCTGGCGACGCACTCGCGGCCTGGGCGGGTATCGCCGTTGGCGATGGTCACGCCGCTTTCTTTCACATAGCTGTCCCACTCACCGGCGGTGATCTGGAAGCGGCTCATGGCGAAGGGCTTGGCGAAGGTGACTTCATGCATCGGACCTTCATCGGGCTCGCGGCCGACTTCGTCATCGGGGGTGCCCATGGTGAAGGTTCCGGCGGGCAGCACGACCATTTCGGGGCAGTTTTTGCAGTCCTTGAAGACCTTGCCCGCTGGTGGGGCTGTGGTGGCCTGCGCAGCAGCCGGAAGCAGACTGGCGAGGATGGCAGCCAGTCCAACGGTCAGCAGATTTCGGTTCATGACTCATCTCGATCAAAGAAAAAAACGGGTGTCGTGCGAGGTCCAATGTGGGAGCGGGCTTGCTCGCGAATGCGGTGTGTCAGGCAACATGAGTGTCGACTGACACACCGCATTCGCGAGCAAGCCCGCTCCCACAGGGTTTCGCGTCATGCCTTCAGGCGGTTTTATTGAGCAACACCATGAAGCGGTCGATTTCGTGTTCGTTGTTGAGCAGGCCGGGGGCGATGCGGATCACCGGGCCGACGTCGCGGTCCACCGAGTCGCAGACCACGCGGTTCTGCATCAGTTGGCCGGCGACCTTTTCACAGTCCTGGTCCTTGATCCGGAAGAAGGTGAAGCCGGCGGACAATTGCGGGCTCTTTGGCGTGACCAGTTCGATCCGTGGCTGTTCCAGCAGGCGATTTTTGGCATAGCTGTTGAGTTCATGGATGCGCGCCTGCACCTCGGCCTTGCCCAGGTCCAGGTGCAGCTTGAATGCTTCGTCTGCGGCCCAGCGGTGTTCGAAGCTGTGATAGCCGCCGGGGGTCATGATGGTGGCGAAGTCGGTGGATTCGCTGAAGGTCGGAATGATCGGCGTGACATCCCTCACCTCGGCGGAGCGGGCGCAGATGATTCCGGTACCCCGGGGGCCGAACATCCATTTGTGGGTGCCGGCGATGAAGAAGTCGCAGTGCATATCCGGAAACTCAAGGTCCTCGACGCCAAAGCCGTGCACGCCGTCGACCACATACAGGATCTGGTCCTTCTCGTCGCGCTGGCGGTTCTGCTCTTCGACCAGCTTGCCGATTTCGCCGATCGGCAGTTTCACGCCGCTGCCCGATTGCACCCAGGTCATGCCCAGCACGCGGGTTTCGGGGCGGATGCCCTGGGTGATCGAAGCGAGCACCTCATCCACCGAGATGTCTCGGCTGTTGTCGAACAACTTGAGTTTGCGCACTTTCGTGCCTTGGCGTTGCTGACGGAACTCCAGGGTATAGTTGGTGGAGTAATGCTCGTGTTCGCTGACCAGGATTTCCTGGTCCGGGCGCACATGAATGCCGCCATAGATCATCGCCAGGCCTTCAGTGGTGCTGCCGGTCAGCGCGATCTGCTCAGGCTTGGCATTGAGGTAACGACCGGCCCAGACCCGCACGTTGTGCTCGCGTTTCTCGGTTTCCTGCAGGTCCCAGTCCATGGCCCGGCCAGGGTTGCGGTCGATGTTGGCGCGGTGCATGTCGATCGCGTTGCGCACCGGCGTGGGGTGCGAGGTGACGAGGAAATTGGCGAAATGCAGGTAGTCCGGGTCCTGATTGAACAACGAGCGCAATTGCGCCCATTTGCCCTTTGGCAAGGGCTGGGGATTGCCGGCCAGCGCCGGCAGGTTCACGCCAGCAGCCAGGGGCAGGCCGGCGGCGAGAATGCCGGCCTGCTTGAGGAAGGAACGACGGTTGGTCATGGCTTGGGCTTCGCTTGGCAAAAGTGGCATCAGTTTTTCGCGACGGGGCGGGCGGATTTCTCGACCTGGTCCCAGACCCGCAGGAAGTTGCCGCCCCAGAGCTTGGCGATATCAGCCTCGCTGTAACCGCGGCTGATCAACTCGGCGGTCACGTTGCGTGCCTCGCTGACGTCCTTCCAGCCGTCCAGGCCGCCGCCATCGTTGAAGTCGGAGCTGATGCCGACGTGATCGATGCCGATTTTCTTCACCGCATAGTCGATCGCGTCGCCATAGTCCTTGAGGGTGGCCTTGGGTTCTTCGTCGACGATCGCGTAGAGCTCGCTGGCGTATTCGCCGAACCGTTGCTCAGACCACACGGTGATGATCGGGTCGCCCGGCATCAACGCCATCTCCAGGCCTTGCAGCGGTTGCAGGTCGAAACGCGCACGCAGGGCGTTGAGTTTGTCCTGGGTGGCCTGGCTCAGCGGGCGGATGTAGGTCGGGAAACCGACAATCTGCACCACGCCGCCGCTGTCCTTGATCAGCTGCATCTCGTGGTCGCTAAGGTTGCGCGGGATGTCCACCAGGGCGCGCGGGGCAGAGTGCGAGGCTACCATCGGCGTGCGGCTCAAACGGGCCACTTGCTCCAGGGCTTTGGTCGACATCTGCGACACATCGATGATCACGCCGAGGTCGTTGAGGCGCTGCACGGCTTGCTTGCCGATGTCCGAGAGACCGCCGAGGGCGTCCCGGGAATCGTTGAAGAACGGCAACGGCCGGGACGAGTCGGCCCAGGCGTTGTTGCCCACATAACTGAAGCCGAACATGCGCATGCCCCGCGCCGCCCATTTGTCCAGGGCGTGGAGGTCGTTGCCCAGCGGGTAGGCGTTGAGCATGCTCATGAAGATCGCGAACTTGCCTTCGCCATGCAGGCGGCGGAAGTCGTCGGGGGTGTAGGCGATGGCGGCCTGATTGGGAAAATCCCGCACCAGGGCGCTGATGATCTTGTAGCGGGTTTCCTGCTCGAAGCGTGCCTCTTCGATGAACCCGGCGGTGGGGCGATGCGGCGCGTTGGCGCCGTTCCAGATTTCCGGCCAGCCGAAAATCGTCAGGGCCGCGCCGGACAGGCGTCCGCGCCCGCTCTTGACCAGGTCGAACTGGCCGCTGCCGTCCTTGTCGGCTTCATTGCCGGCGGTGCCGAAGTCCATGGGGATGGTGATGTGGCTGTCGAACGAGAGAAGGCGCTCATGCAGATCATCGGCCTGTTTCATCACCTTGACCGGGTAGCCGGAATTGTCCTTGAACCAGTAGTCCCAGGCAGCAAAGCCTGCGCCCGCGCTGATCGCCAGGGCCAGCGGCAGGCCGATGAAAAGAGCCTTTTTCGAACGTGGTTTTGTCATTGCCGTCTCAGTCAGGTTCGCCTTTGCTATCTGGGGGGAACGAGTGGCCGAGGAAGGAATTTAGTGTTTGTGCTGGCCTCTTCGCTGGCAAGCCAGCTCCTACAGTAGACCGCTTTTAAATTTGTGCAGGCAACAAACGTTCTAGCTTGGATAAAGCCTGCTTCATGGCTGACACAGGTAGGGCAATGACGATTTCTCGACGATGGTTCATGGCAGGCCTGGCGCTGACCGGCGCTGCCGTGCCTGCGGCTTTTTATGGGCATCGTGAATGGACGAAGCCGGATCCGACGATCACGCCGGGGGAAGCTTCATTCGATGTGGCGGATGTCGCCGGCCAACGCCTGGCGGACACCTTGCGCGGGGTCTGGCAGATCCGTTTCGAAGGTCGCGATGCCGGGCTTGAGGGCTTGCCACAGGACGGGTTGGAGCTGTTTCTCGACATCGGCCACAAGGGCCGTGGCCTGATCGGCTTTCTCGACACCGCCGAGCGTTTGCGTGGCAGCGAAGCGCCGCGTTATCGGGTGCTCGGCGATGTGGCCGGGGTCAAGCCGGCCCAATTGAGTTGGCGCTTGCTCAGCGCCCGTGGCAGCTGTGATTACGAATTCAGCATGGCACTGGACGAAGTCTGGGCCGGTTTCGGTAACGCCGGCAGCGGCAGCCTCAGTGGTCGCGTGCTGGATCTGGATCGTCCCTTGATGCTGACGGCCCAGGACAATCGCTTCGTCGCGGTCAAGAAAGTGTTCCCCGAAGCCCGCGAGCGAACCGGTCTGAATCCGCCACTGCTGGCCTGGCTGACGTCCCAGGAACATCGGTTGTTCCACCAGCTCTGGCATGCGTCCCGGGACAAATGGCACACCTTGCCCGAAGACAAACGCAACGCCTTGCGCGGCATCGGCTGGCAGCCCGGGCCGCGGGACCAGGAGCGTGACGCCCGGGGCAAGCGCAAGGATCGCAACGGCTCGGGGGTGGACTTTTTCTTCATGCACCGGCACATGCTCGGCACGGCGCGTTCGATGATGGACTTGCCGTCGTGGACGCAGTTCCCCTTGCCGCAACCGGAGCTGGCCCGGGACCGCATCGGCTTCGCCAATTATTTCGACAACCACGACGGTACGGCGCTGCCGCCGACCTGGTTGGCCGAAGACGATGACGAGTATTCGCAGTGGGTCAGCGACATCAAGACCGCCGAGACCTACCACAGCAATTTCCAGGTCTGGGAGTCGCAATACCGCGATCCGCGTTACCTGTCGAAGCTGACCCTGGGGCAGTTCGGCTCAGAGGTCGAGTTGGGCCTGCACGACTGGCTGCACATGCGTTGGGCCTCGGTGCCGCGCGATCCGTCCAACGGCCAGCCGGTACCGTTCGCCCGCGATCCGTCGGACTTTTCCGCGCGCTGGTATGCGCCGGAAAACGACTTCCTCGGCGACCCGTTCTCGTCCCATGTGAACCCGGTGTTCTGGCACTTCCACGGCTGGATCGACGATCGCCTGGAAGACTGGTTCCGCGCCCATGAGCGTTTTCATCCGGGGGAGGTGAGTCGGCTTGAGGTCAACGGCGTGCAGTGGTTTGCGCCGGGGCGGTGGGTCGAGATCGATGATCCGTGGCTCGGCCCGGGGACCCATGGTTGCAGCACCACGCCGGGGTTGCAGGCGGGGAAATCGGTGGAGATGGACCCGGAGACCATGAAACTGGCGTTGCGGATTACCTTTGGTGAGGATGAAAAGAAGCTCGCGGATCTGTTCCGCAAGGTGCCGCAGCGGCCTTGGTATGCGCGGAATCTGAAGGCCAAGACGGTTTCGAGTTAACCGCCCCCCAACCATGCGGCACACAAAAAACCTGTAGGAGCTGGCTTGCCAGCGAAGGCGGCCAGACAGGAGATATTGATATTGGATGTGCCGGCCTCTTCGCTGGCAAGCCAGCTCCTACAGGTATTGCGGCAATATCACGATCACAAGGCCTGCCACCCACCGCCAAGCGCCTTGTACAACGCAATACTCGCCTGCATCCGCGCCAACCTCAGCTGCACATTCAAATCCTGCGCCGCATACAGCGTGCGTTGCGTCTCCAGCACCGTCAGCAAATCCTCGGCCCCCGCTTCATAACGGCTTTGCGCAATGTTGAACGCGGTCTGCGCCTGGCTCAGTTCCTCGCTTTGCCATTGCCGCTGTCCGTCCAGCCCGCGAATGCTGTTGAGGGCTTTTTCCACGTCGGCGAATCCATTGATGATCGCCCCGCGATAGGTCTCCAGCAGTTCTTCCTGGCGGCCCAAAGCCTTGTCGCGTTGAGCGCCCAGGCGCCCGTTGTTGAACACCGGCGCCAGCAGCCCGGCGGTGAGGTTGTAGAAAGGGCTGCGCAGGATGTCGCCAGCACTGTCGGCACCCGAGCCGATTTCCGCGCTCAGGGTCACGGTCGGCAGCATGGCGGCGCGGGCGACGGTGACGTCGGCCTGGGCGGCGGCCAGTTGCGCTTCGGCCCGGGCGATGTCCGGGCGCCGGCTGAGCAATTCACTGGGGACACCGGCGTCGATGGCGGGCCAGGACAATTGATCGAAGTGTTCCTGGCCCAGCGCCAGTTCCTGCACCGGGCGGCCGAGGAGGGTGGCGAGGCTGATCTGCGCGTCCCTGGCCTGTTGTTGCACCAGCGGCAATTGGCGTTGTTGCGCCGCCACCAGGCTTTTTTGCTGGGCCAGTTCCAGGGCGGTCGCGGAACCTGAGTCGAAGCGGGTCTGCACCAGTTTCAACACGTTCTGCGCGTTGGCCAGGTTCAGCTCGGCAATGCGACTCTGCTCCTGCAACGACAAGGTTTGCGCATAGGTGTTGGCCACGCCGCTGAGCAGCGTCAACTCGACGGTGGCCTGATCGAACTCGCTGGCCTGCAAGGCAAATTGTGCGCTGTCACGGGACGCACGCTGGCCACCCCAGAAATCGATTTCGTAGCTGGCACTGAGGCTGGCGTTGAAGTAATCGACGGCGCTGTTGTCGCTGTCCGCATCCAGTTGGCTGTAGCCATCGCCGCGCAGCAGTTTCTGCCGGTTGGCATTGAGCGCGGCCTTGACCTCCGGCAGCTGGGAACCAGCGGCGACCACCGTTTGCGCCTGAGCCTGGCGCACCCGGGCGATGGCGGCGGCCAGGTCGTAACTGCCCACCCGGGCCTGTTCGATCAGGCGACCCAGTTGCGGGCTGCCAAAGCGGTTCCACCATTGCTGGTTGTCGCGGCTGGCGCCGGCGGTGTGCGGCGATTGCCAGGCGGCGGGCGGCGTTATGCCGCTGTCCGGGCGCTGGGCGGGACTGCCACAGGCGCCGAGCAACAGGCAGAGGGTCAACACACTCAGTTGCGGCTTCATCGAGAGATCATTCACTGGTAAGGGCCGTGACCGGGTCGAGTCGGGCAGCTTTGCGGGCCGGCATGAAGCCGAAGACAACACCGGTGACCAGGGCGCAGCCGAAGGCGCCCAGCACCGCTATCAGGGAGAACGCCACGGCGACTTCGCTGAGGATCAGCACGCCGCCGACGATCAGCGCCAGGGCGATCCCGGCCAGGCCGCCGACCACCGAGAGCATCACCGCTTCGGTGAGGAACTGGCGCAGGATGTCCCGCTGGCGGGCACCGGTGGCCATGCGGATGCCGATCTCGCGGGTGCGTTCGCGCACGGTCATGAGCATGATGTTCATCACGCCGATGCCGCCCACCAGCAGCGAAATCGCGGCAATCGACCCGAGCATCAGCGACAGGGTGTTTTGCGTGCGTGCTTCGGCCTGGATCATGGCCGCGTTGTTCGTCAGCTCGAAATCCTTCTTGCCGTTGTGCAGGCGCAGCATCAGTTGTTCGATGGCGTGCTCGGTCTCCTTGACCTTGCGCGCATCGGCGGCGGCAATCGCGATGTATTCCGGGTTGTGGGTACCGAACAGCCGCACGCTGGCGGCGGAGTAGGGGATGGCGATGCGGTCGTCGCTGTCGGAGTCGCCGGAGCTGGCGCCTTTTTCCGCGAGCACGCCGACCACCTGGAACGGCACGTTTTCGATCAGGATGTACTGGCCGATGGGGTTGGCCACGTCCTTGAGCAGTTTGGTCCGCACCTTGTGGCCGATCACCGCGACCGCTGCGGCGTTCTGTTCATCGGCCTCGGTGAAATAGCTGCCTTCCACCACCGGCCAGTTGAAGATCGCCGGGAAGTTGGTGTCGTTGCCGCCGACGTAGCTCAGATGGTCGAGGTTGCCGAAACGTACCCCGGCTTCCTGGCCATTGACCGGCATGATGCGCATCACCTGGGGCAGGCTCGCCACCGCCTTGACTTCGTCCAGGGTGACGATGCCCAGCGGCGTTCGCGGGTTGGGCGACGAGCCGCTGAGGTAAATGATGTTGGAGCCGAACGCGCCCATCTGGGCCATGACCTGGCGCTTGCTGCCTTCGCCGACGGCCAGCATCACCACCACCGACGCCACACCGATGATGATCCCCAGCAGGGTCAGCGCGGTGCGGAACTTGTTGATCCACATTACCCGCCAGGCGGCTTGCACCGCATCGACCAGTTCGCCTTTCCAGGCGCCGTTGGCTTGCGCGCCTTCCGTCAGGCGCTTGCGCAGGTCCACGGCCTGCAGCGCACCGGGATTGGCCGAGGTTTGCGCGGCGGGATTGTCCCGGGCGCTGTCGCTGATGATCAGGCCGTCGCGGATCTCGATGATGCGCTTGGCCCGCGCCGCCACTTCGCGGTCGTGGGTGATGAGGATCACCACGTGGCCCTGGCTCGCCAGCTCGTCGAGCAGCGCCATGACTTCCTTGCCGCTGTGGCTGTCAAGGGCGCCGGTGGGTTCGTCGGCGAGAATGATATGGCCGCCGTTCATCAAGGCGCGGGCGATAGACACCCGTTGCTGCTGGCCGCCGGACAGTTGGTGCGGGCGGTTGCCGGTGCGCGTGGCCAGGCCCAGGCGTTCGAGCAGGGCCGCGGCGCGGGCATGGCGCTCGGCGGCCGGAGTGCCGGCGTAGATCGCCGGCATCTCGACGTTTTCCTGGGCCGAGCCCGACGGGATCAGGTGGTAACCCTGGAACACGAACCCGAAGGCTTCACGGCGCAGCCAGGCCAGTTCATCGCTGCCCAGGGCGGCGACGTTTTCTCCGGCGAAACGGTATTCGCCTGAGGTAGGGCGGTCGAGGCAGCCGAGGATGTTCATCAGTGTCGACTTGCCGGAACCGGAGGCGCCGACGATCGCCACGAACTCGCCGGCATGGATCGACAGGTCGATACCGCGCAACACATGGACTTCAGGGGCGTCGCCACCGCCGTAGGCTTTGCGGATGTCCGAAAGGCAGATCAGGGGCGTCTGCATTCAACCGCCACTCCCGTCGGCCGGGCCGATCAACAAGTGATCGCCCTCCTGCAGGCCGTCGAGGATCTGCACCCGCAGGCGGTCGCTGATGCCGGTGCGCACGTTGCGTTGTTCGATGCTGCCGTTCCTGGCCACCACTTGCGCGGTCTGGCTGTCGGCTTGCGCGCCGGCCTGCAGGGCGGCGATCGGCGCGGTCAGCACGTTCTGCGCCTGATCGGCGACGAAAAATACCTGGGTGGTCATTTCCGCCATCAGCGCGTTGTCGGCGTTGTCGACGTCCAGCAGCACGGTGTACAGCACCACCCGCGCGCTGCCGCTTTTGCTCGAGCTGGCGGGGCTGCCGCCGCCCTGGCTGGTCTGGTCCAGGGGTTTGGGCGGTACGGGCAGAATCTGCCGCACGGTGCTTTGCCAGCGCCTGGTGCCGCTGCTGAGGGTGGTGAACCAGGCGTTCATGCCGGGTTTGACGTGGCCGATGTCGGCTTCGGAGACCTCGGCCCACACGGTCATCGGCGACAGCTTGGCGATACGCAGGATCAACGGGGTCTGCTGCTGGGCATTGAGGGTCTGGCCTTCCCGGGCATCCAGCGCGACCACGGTGCCGGACATCGGCGCATAGATCCGCGTGTAGCCGAGCTCGGCCTGGTCGCTGCGCAGGCTGGCCTGGGCCTGGCGGATCTGTGCCTGGAACATGTCGATGCGCGCTTGGGTGGCACGCAGTTCGGCCTGGGCGGTCTGCACGTCTTCTTCGCGGGTGGCGTTGCCGGCCTTGAGGTGCTGCTGGCGCTGGTATTTCTGCTGGGCGAGGTCGTGTTGCGCCCGTTGCTCCTGCAACTGCGCCTTGAGGTTTTCGATGGAGAAGCGCCCCGCATCGAGTTTGGCCTGTTGCGTGGAAGGGTCGATTTCCACCAGCAACTGACCTTCCTTGACCACGTCACCGACTTCCACATGGATCTTCTGGATCTGCCCGGACGCCTGGGCGCCGACGTCGACATAACGCCTGGGTTGAAGGGTACCCAATGCCGTGACACTGCTTTCGATGTCGGCGCGGGTGACCTGCACGGTGGCGAACTGGTCACGCCCGGGCGGGATGAACTGCCAGGCCGCAACGGCGATAACGGGGATCAGGCTGAGTGCTACAAGCAGGGCGCGTCGGGTGTGACGGGGACGTTTCATGCAGGGTTCCAAAGCAGTTGAACACTGCCGTGGAGCCGGCAGGGACATGGAGCTGTCCTTGTAGACGAGGACAGCAGCAGGGAATTTAGGCCCGGACACACGGCGTTACACCTGCCCCTGTAGGAGCTGCCGAAGGCTGCGATCTTTTGATTTTAAAGATCAAAGGATCGCAGCCTTCGGCAGCTCCTACGGGGGCGTGCAAGCCGTAGACCATGACTATTTGTCGGGCAAGCCAAAGCAATACTTTAAATCTATATGAGAATTACTATAAATTACGCATCTCAAACTGCCACTATCGTGCCACTGCCAGCTTTTGTGGTCGAGTAGCGGGCTCAAGGACAGTAACCGCACCCGTGCGGACGGGAGTCATGTTGGAAAACTACTATCGAGAGCTGGTGTGTTTCCTCAACGCCAAGCTCGGCAACCGCCAGGTCGCCGAAGATGTGGTGCATGACGCTTATCTGCGAGTCCTGGAGCGCTCCAGCGACACGCCGATCGAGCAACCCCGGGCCTTCCTCTATCGCACGGCCTTGAACCTGGTCATCGACGATCACCGGCGCAATGCGTTGCGCCAGGTCGAGTCGCTGGACGTGCTCGACAACGAAGAGCGCTACTTCAGCCCGTCGCCCCTCAGCAGCCTCGATCACGGCCAGCGCCTGGACATGCTCCAGCGCGCCCTGGCGGAATTGCCGCGCCTGTGCCGCGAGAGTTTCCTGCTGCGCAAGATCGAAGGCCTGTCGCACCCGCAGATCGCCGAACACCTGGGCATTTCCAAGGCCTTGGTCGAAAAACACATCGTCAATGCGATGAAGCATTGCCGGGTGCGGATGCGCCAATGGGATGCCCATTGATCTTCGCGTACATCCGTTCTTGTTAAATTTTATTTCACTGTCCTCGTTCCTAATCAACAGACGACCTGCTGTCCTGCTCAAGGCCGGTCAGGTCACTTAGGCTTATCTCCCCGCCGCTCGGGGGCTTATCCAGAGGACACTGGAAATGACACAGGCAATTGCATCGCCCATCGTTCACGACCTGATCGGCGTTGGTTTCGGCCCTTCGAACCTGGCGCTGGCCATCGCCCTGCAGGAGCGCGGGCCGACCCAGGGCGAGCTGGATGTACTGTTTCTCGACAAGCAGGCCAACTACAGCTGGCATGGCAACACCCTGTCGACCCAGAGCGAGCTGCAGATTTCCTTCCTCAAGGACCTGGTGACCCTGCGCAACCCGACCAGTCCTTATTCGTTCGTCAATTACCTCAAGGCCCACGGGCGCCTGGTGGACTTCATCAACCTGGGCACCTTCTATCCGTGCCGCATGGAGTACAACGACTATCTGCGCTGGGTGGCCATGCAATTCGAGAAGCAGAGCCGTTACGGCGAAGAAGTGCTGACCATCGAACCGGTGCTGCACAACCAGCAGGTCGAAGCGCTGCGGGTGATTTCCCGCGATAGCACCGGGCATCAACAGGTGCGCACCACCCGTTCGGTGGTGGTCAGCGCGGGCGGTACGCCGCGTATTCCCGAGGCGTTCAAGGCGCTCAAGGGCGACAACCGCGTGTTCCACCATTCGCAATACCTGGCGCAGATGGCCAAGCAGCCGTGCGTGAACAACCAGCCGATGAGTATCGCGATTATCGGTGGCGGGCAGAGCGCGGCGGAAGCCTTCATCGACCTCAACGACAGCTTCCCGTCGGTGCAGGTCGACATGATCCTGCGCGGTTCGGCCCTGAAGCCGGCGGACGACAGCCCGTTCGTCAACGAAGTGTTCTCGCCGGAGTTCACCGACCTGGTGTTCCAGCAGGAGAGCAGCGAGCGTGAGCGCCTGGTCAACGAGTACCACAACACCAACTATTCGGTGGTGGACATTGACCTGATCGAGCGGATCTACGGGATTTTCTACCGGCAGAAAGTTTCGGGCGTTGCCCGCCATGCGTTCCGTACCCTGACCACTCTCTCAAAAGCCACCGCCACCGAACGCGGCATTGAACTGACGATGTGCAACAAAGCCACCGGCGAAATTGCGGTCCGTCACTACGACGCCGTGGTGCTGGCCACCGGTTACGAGCGGCAGATGCACCGCAAGCTGCTGGCCCCGCTGGAACAGTACCTGGGTGATTTCGAGGTGGACCGCAACTACAAGTTGATCACCGACGAGCGCTGCAAGGCCGGCATCTATATGCAGGGCTTCTGCCAGGCCAGCCATGGCTTGAGCGATACCTTGCTGTCGATCCTGCCGATTCGTGCGGACGAGATTGCCGGGTCGTTGTATGACCATGGCAAGAACCGTGGGCATCGTTCGGTGGTGGATCTGTTGTTGGCGACTGCCAGCTGAGAACTTCGGCGGCTGTGAGGCCGCCATCGCCAGCAGGCTGGCTCCCACATTTGACCTGTGTACGCAGATCTATTGTGGGAGCCAGCCTGCTGGCGATGAGGCCCTGAAGAACCCTGCGATTCCCCCACGTATCACCAGCGTCAGATTAAGCGGGCAGTATTTCGGATTTTTCCTACAGAACGCTCGGCAGGTCTTCCGTAGTCTTGCCCCCTCATCAATCTGACCCGGGGGGGCACGTTGCCCAACAAGTCCTTACGCATCCTGATCGCTGACCCACAACACTTCAACCGGATGAAAATCGAGCGGCTGTTCAACCAGCTCGATTATTTTCGCGTGGCGCCGGTGCACAGCCTCGAAGAGCTGCTGAACCTGGTCGAGTACGGTTGCGAACCCTTCGATCTGCTGGTCATCAATGCTGGCATGGCCGACGGCAAGCTCGACCTGCTGGATTTCTGTCTCGACAACCGGCAGGTGGCGCACGCGCTGATTTTCGACGGCGAGCGCGCGCAACTGCGCCCCACCGCGCCCTCTGCAAGGCAAAAAGTCCAAGTGAGCCATGCCTTGCTGCCGGACCTGGCGACTATCCAGCGGTTGATGGCGGTCGTTGATCGACCTCTACCGTTCGTCGCAACTGTCATTTCTGTCAGGTAGTCCGATCGGTTTTTACGTGCAAGAGTCTATGCGCAGCTGCTGTGTTCATTTCGGGTTCTTGCCCATGGGCCGTCAGTGCCCGAACGTCGTGTTTATGCATAGGGAGTTGCCATGAAGTCAGCGATGGCTGTGGACGATCATCCGGTGGTTCGCGGTGCAGTCAAAAGCGTACTCAGGCATTTGGGATACAAGCGTATCCACGAAGCGGCCTGCGGTAACGAAGTTTTGCCGATGATCCGCGATAATAAACCGGAACTGATTGTGCTGGACCTCAACCTGCCGTCGCTCGACGGCCTGGATGTACTGGCACGGATCCAGATCGAGGAGATGCCATGTAAGGTGGTGGTGTTCACTGCCCAGGAACCGGCGTTTTTCCAGGATCGTTGCATGCGCGCCGGTGCCATGGCCTACGTCGCCAAGACCAACGATCTGGAGCATTTGCAAAAAGCCGTGCAGGCCGTGATGACCGGTTACACCTATTTCACCCGGTTGCCCACAAGCTCCGTGTCCCTGAGCCAGGCGCAACGCAGTGAAAAACAGATGATCGACAGGCTTTCAGATCGCGAGTTGTCGATTTTCCAGCAACTGGCCCAGGGTAAGAGCAACAAGGCAATCGCCGAAATCATGCACCTGAGCCACAAGACCGTCAGCACCTACAAGACCCGCTTGACTGAAAAACTCAACGTGGAGTCGTCGGTGCACCTGAGGGATCTTGCCCAACGTCATCACTTGATCTGAATGAACGCCATTCGATACCTGCTGTTGGCCCTTTGCCTTTGGGTATCTAGTGTCTGCGCGCAGCCGCAAACCTTGACCTTGCTGGGCCGTTCCAGCGTGGAGGGCCAAGTGCTGCGGTTGTCGGCCGCCGATGCGCGCTGGTTGCAGCAAAAAGACCGTTTGGTGCTGGCCGTTTCAGCCCCGGATTATCCACCTTTCGACATCACCACCGACCACACGCTCGAGGGGGTGACCGCCGACTACGCCGATCTGCTCCGGCAGTTGCTGCGGGTAGAGATCGAAGTCCGGCGCTATCCATCGCGCGAAGACGCCGTTCGAGCCGTCAAGCAAGGCGCGGCAGACCTGCTGGGAACCTCCAACAGCTACGAGTCCCAGGACCCGCAACTAAAAATGTCCCGCGCCTATGCGGTGGATCAGCCGGTATTGGTGACCCGCGTTGATGCACTCCAGGTGCTGGACCCGACACTGGCCGGCAAGCGCCTGGCGATGCTCTACCACTACTTGCCTGAACAAAACGTCCAGCGGTTCTATCCCGAGGCCCAGGTTCAGCTGTTCCCCTCGACACTGGCGGCTGTCGGGGCCGTCGCCTTCGGCCAGGCGGATGTGTACCTGGGCGATGCGATCAGCGCCCATTACCTGATCAGCAAAAACTACCTGAACAACGTCCAGCTGGCTGACTTCTCGCCCATGGAATCCGGGCGCTTCGCCTTTGCCATGGCCGGCGACAACCCGGCGCTGCTGCGCATTGTCGACAAGGCCCTGGCGTTGATAACGGCCAATGAACAGATGAACATCCAGCGCCGCTGGGGAGCGAGCGGGGTGTCCATGCCGGGCACGCAGTCCCTGCAACTGAGTGTGACCGAGCAGCGATGGCTCGACCGGCACCCGCGAGTGAGCGTGGCGATCAACGAGAACATCCCGCCGATTACTTTCCTGGACAGTGAAGGCCGGTTTCGCGGCATCGGTGTCGATGTGCTGGCGAAAATCAGTTTGCGCACCGGCTTGCAATTCGACATCCGCGCCATGCCGTCGGTGGCGCAGATGGTGCAAGCGATCAAGCGTGGCGAGGTCGATGTGCTGGCGGGTATCGGCCTGAGTTCCCTGCGTGAGGAAGACCTGCTGTTTACCCGGGCGTTCCTGACCAGCCCATCGGTGCTGGTGACGCGCCTGGCGCCGGACAGCCCCAGGACCCTGGATGACCTGGCCGGAAAAACCCTGGCGCTGACCCAGGGCAATATCTCAGGCGAGTTCGTTCGCCAACACTTCCCGTTGATCCGGTGTGTGGATGCGCCCTTGTCGGCCGATGCCATGGAAATGGTCGCCCAAGGCAAGGCACAAGGTGCCATCAACTCATTGATCAGCGCCCGTTACCTGATCTCCCGGCAGTACCGTGATCGCCTCCAGGTCACCAGCACGGTGGGCATCGATCCCGCGCGCAGTACCCTGGCGACCGGGCGCGAGGCCAGCGAGTTGCACTCGATCCTGGACAAGGCCTTGCTCAGTATCCCCCCGGAAGAAATCGACGAACTGATACTGCCCTGGCGCAATGACCTGATGGTGGAACAGAGCTATTGGCTGCGCCATCGCCAGAGCATTTTCCAGGCGTTCGCGGTGGCCGGCGCCTTGCTCTTGCTGGCACTGGCCTGGATCGCCTGGCAGCGCCGGCAGATCCGTCAGCGCCAGCAATGGCTGGCCCGATTGCAGGAGGCCAAGGACGCCGCCGACGATGCCAACCGGGCCAAGACCACGTTCCTGGCAACCATGAGTCATGAGATCCGCACGCCGATGAATGCCCTTATCGGCATGCTTGAACTGGCGCTGAAAAGCGCCGATGAGGGCGTGACCGATCGCCCGGCCATCGAGGTGGCGTCAGATGCCGGGCAACAGTTGCTGGCCTTGATCGGCGACATCCTGGACATTGCCCGTATCGAGTCCGGGCACTTGTCGCTGACGCCGGAGCGAGCCAATCTGCAGGCACTGGTGCTATCGGTGTGCCGGGTCTTTGAAGGCCTGGCCCGGCAGAAGAGCCTGCAGTGGCGGGTCGAACTGGACGAGCACAGCGACCGCGATGTGTTGATCGATCCCACGCGATTCAAGCAAGTGCTGTCCAATCTGCTGAGCAATGCCATCAAGTTCACCCACAAAGGCGAGGTCAGCCTGCGCTTGCGAGTCGTGCCCGCGTCGGCGGAGCGTCTCGCGGTCAGTGTGCGTATCGAGGACAGCGGCAGCGGTATCAGCGCCTTTGACCAGCAACGCCTGTTCAGCCCGTTCGTACAGGCCGGCAACCGTCAGCAATCAGGCCGTCAGGGTTCCGGCCTGGGTCTGGTGATCAGCCGCACGCTGTGCGAAATGATGGGCGGGCGCTTGCAACTCTCCAGCGTCCTGGGACGCGGAACCCGGTTGGACATTAGCCTTGAACTGCAGGCATTGCAGACGTTGCCCGGCACTGAAATGGCGCCGAGTGAATCGACGGCAAGGACCCGGCCGCTGACGATTCTGGTGGTGGACGATTACCCGGCCAACCGCTTGCTGCTTTCGCGGCAACTGAGTTACCTGGGGCACCGGGTGCTGCTCGCAGAGGATGGCCAGCAAGGGTTCGAGCAATGGCGTGAACACGCTTGCGATCTGGTCGTCACCGACTGCAACATGCCGGTGGTCAGCGGTTATGAACTGGCGGGTGCGATCCGCGATGAGGAACGCTTCCAGCTGGGGTCGCCAACGGTGATCCTGGGCTTCACCGCCAACGCTCAACCCGAGGAGAAAATGCGTTGTATCGAAGCGGGGATGGACGATTGCCTGTTCAAACCCATTCGACTGGTCGACCTGAGCGCCTGGTTGGCCACGCGTTTTTCCAGCGAATCGCCAGGCCTGAGCGCAGCGCCTTCCAACAGCGAAATCGATTTAAGCGGCTTGCAACGCTACACAGGGGCCGACAATGAACTGATCACTCAGTTGTTGCATGACCTGGCCGTTGCCAATCGCGATGATCGCGAACGTCTGCGGCAAGAACATGCCAGTGGTAACTACCACGGCTTGAAGGACCTGGCGCACCGCATCAAAGGTGGCGCGCAGATGGTCCGGGCGCAGGCGCTGGTGGCGTGTTGCGAGCAACTGGAGCGTGCCTGTGGCGAGGGCGATGCCGCACTGATCGACGCCGCCGTCGATCAGTTGCACCAAGTCATGACGCGCCTGGACCGCAGTCTTGAGCAGGGCTGCGGCTTGAACCCGGCGGTTTAATCCCAGGCTGGCGCCAGGCCCTTGGGCTTGCCCCGGGCGGCGTTCCGACGATGGGACGACTCGGTCTACAGGCTTAACCCCGAGCCTCAAGAATCAAGCAAGTCGTCGTCCCCGTCGCATACAACCGTCCATCCACATCATAAATCCGCCCCTCGGCCAGCGCCGTCGAACGCCCCAGATGCACAATCTTGCCCTCGGCCCGCACCGGTCCGCTGGCGCTGTTCAACGCCCGGACATAACTGATGCGCAGATCCAGCGTCGTATAACCCTGGCCTTTTTTCAGTTGCGTATGGATCGCGCAGCCCATGCACGAATCCAGCAAAGTCGCGGCATAACCGCCGTGCACGGTGCCCAGCGGATTGTAATGCCGCGCATCCGGAGTGCCCTGGAAGACGAACAGCCCGGCGGACCATTCGACAGGGATGAAATCCATCAGCGTGCCAATGGGCGGCGAGGGCAGTTCACCGTTGCCGATGCCCTCGAAAAATTCGGCGGGCGTCAGCGCGCTGACTTCGGCTATGGACAAACTGCCAGGCCCGGCCAGGCGGGCGCGCATGGCTTGCTCCTGGGCGATCCATTGGGCGAGCGTGGCCTCGCGGGTTGGGCTTTGCATGTGTAAGTCCTCTGAAGATAACGAATATTATGGTTGTAATTTTCAAACCATATTATGTTCAGAATAAAATCTCCGCTACCCCTCAAATCAACTTGACGCTTGCAGCTGAAAACCTGCAGCTGCTGTCAGGCAATATCGCTGCGGCTGAACTCCTCGCCCAGAAAGTCGATCAAGCTACGCACGGACGGCAGCAGGCCACGCCGCGACGGGAAGATCGCATGAATGACGCCACTCCTGGGCGCCCAGCCCGGCACCAGTTCGATCAACTGGCCGGCCTTGATCTCATCCCGCACCACCACACTGGGCAGGTGGACAATCCCGATGCCGGCCACCGCCGCGTGGCGCAAGGCCAACAGGTCATCGGTGACCATCCGTGGCGAGTGCCTGATCAGCGCGCTGCTGCCATCGCCACCGAACAATTCCCACTGGTACTCACGCTGCGCCGCCCCCCAGTGCAGGCTCGGCAAGCCACTGAGGTCGGCCGGGGAGGCGGGGGTCGACAGGCGCGGCAAAAAGGCCGGGCTGCCCACCACGCTCTGGGTGCTGTTGCCCAGCACCTTCATCACCATGTCGGTGTCTTCCAGCGGAGGAAATCGCACGCGCAAGGCGATGTCGAACCCTTCATGGATCAGGTCGACCCGGCGGTTGGTGCTCTCGATGAACAGCTCCACCAGCGGGTACTTGAGCAAGTAGCGGGTCAGCATCGGTCCGACCCATGAATTGAGCAGCGCCGTCGGGCAACTGATGCGCACCACACCCTGGGGCTCGGAGCGGTTACGTTCGATCAGTTCGGCGGCGCTTTCCGCCTCCACCCGCATTGCCAGGCAACGCTGGTAATACGCCTGGCCGATTTCCGTCAGCGAACAGTGGCGACTGCTACGGTGCAGCAAGCGTACGCCGAGGCGTTCTTCGAGTTCGGCGATGCGTCGGCTGAGCTTGGACTTGGGCATGTCCAGGGCCCGTCCGGCCGCGGCGAAACCCTGATGTTCGACCACTTGGGTGAAGAAATAGAGAGTGTTGAGGTCTTCCATCATCGTTCTCCAGATAGAACGCTAAAGCTGATTTTTGCAGTCTAGCGCAACAAAGGTCGCAGTTTTAAGCTCTGTCCATGGCTTCACTCACCTCATCAGGAGACACCATGAAAAACATCATCGGTATCTACACCAGCCCACGGGCCCATTGGGTCGGCGACGGTTTTCCGGTTCGCACGCTGTTTTCCTACGACAACCTGGGCAAGCACATCAGCCCGTTCCTGCTGCTGGATCACGCCGGCCCCGCGGAATTCACACCGACCACCGCGCGACGTGGCGTTGGTCAGCATCCGCACCGCGGTTTCGAAACCGTGACTATCGTTTACAAGGGTGAACTGGAACACCGCGACTCCACCGGCAGTGGTGGCAAGATCGGCCCCGGCGACGTGCAATGGATGACCGCGGCCTCGGGGATTCTCCATGAAGAGTTTCACTCCGAAGGTTTCGCCAAGAGCGGCGGCACCCTGGAAATGGTCCAGTTGTGGGTCAACCTGCCGGCCAAGGACAAGATGGCCGACGCCGGTTACCAGACGATTCTCGATAGCGACATCCCGAGTATTGCCTTGAAGAACAACGCCGGCAGCCTGCGCTTGATCGCCGGTGAATTTGAAGGCCACACGGGGCCGTCGCGCACCTTTACCCCCATCGACGTCTGGGACCTGCGCCTGAATGCTGGCAAGTTGCTCACGCTGGATCTGCATGAAGGACGCAACACCGCACTGGTGGTGTTGCGCGGCACGATCGAGGTCAACGGCCTGGAGTCGGTGCGCCAAGGGCAGTTGGCCTTGTTCGACCGTAAGGGCGATCAGATGACCCTCGAAGCCAGTGAGGACGCGGTAGTGCTGCTGCTCAGTGGCGAACCGATCGACGAGCCGATCGTCGGACACGGTCCGTTCGTGATGAACACCGAGCAGGAAATCCACCAGGCGTTCGCCGATTTCCAGTCCGGTCGCTTCGGCCAGATGCACGGTTAATCCGTTTCGCTTCAACAACCCGCTCTACACAGGATGAGTAGGCCGGTTCCCAGGCCAGGGATGGCTGTTGCCTGTCAAAAAGAGGAAACACTGATGAACACCGTCAATGCAGCCAATTTCAATGGCCAGAAACCGACGATCGACCCCAATGACAGCGCCATGCTGTTGATCGATCACCAGAGCGGACTGTTCCAGATCGTCAAGGACATGGATGTACCGCAACTGCGCGCCAACGCCATTGCCCTGGCCAAGGCGGCCACCTTGCTGAAGATGCCGGTGATCACCACCGCTTCCGTGCCCCAAGGGCCAAACGGGCCGCTGATTCCGGAAATCCACGAGGCTGCACCGCATGCCCAGTACGTGGCGCGCAAGGGCGAAATCAACGCCTGGGACAACCCGGAGTTTCACGCGGCAGTGAAAGCCACCGGCAAGAAAACCCTGGTGATCGCCGGCACCCTGACCAGCGTGTGCCTGGCGTTTCCGTCCATTGCCGCGGTGCATGAAGGCTACAAAGTGTTCGCCGTGGTCGATGCCTCGGGCAACCACTCCAAACTGGCCACTGATCTGACAGTTGCCCGCCTGGCCCAGGCCGGGGTGGTGCCGATCGACATCATGGCTACGCTCTCAGAGCTGCAAGGCTCGTGGAACCGTCCGGACGCCGAGCAGTGGGCCGCCGTCTACGCCCAGGCCATGCCGCATTATCAATTGTTGATCGAGAGTTACCTCAAGGCTCAACAAGTGGCGAACGAACATGAAACGCTGGATTCCCAGCGCTAACCGGGACACCCACGCCGACTTTTATTCGGCATCGATAACACGCGAGGACCATTGCCATGACAACTTCCTACAAACGTCTCGACAAGGACAACGCCGCCGTTCTGTTGGTGGATCACCAGACAGGCCTGCTGTCGCTGGTGCGCGACATCGACCCGGACCGGTTCAAGAACAACGTGCTGGCCCTGGCCGACCTGGCCAAGTACTTCAAGCTGCCGACCATCCTCACCACCAGTTTCGAAACCGGCCCCAACGGCCCGCTGGTGCCCGAGCTCAAGGCGCTGTTCCCGGACGCGCCCTATGTTGCGCGTCCTGGCCAGATCAATGCCTGGGACAACGAAGACTTCGTCAAGGCGATCAAGGCTACCGGCAAGAAACAACTGATCATTGCCGGGGTTGTCACTGAAGTGTGCGTGGCGTTTCCGGCACTCTCGGCGCTGGCCGAAGGCTTCGATGTGTTCGTCGTCACTGACGCCTCCGGCACCTTCAACGAGCTGACCCGTGAATCGGCGTGGAACCGCATGTCCACCGCTGGCGCGCAGCTGATGACCTGGTTCGGCCTGGCCTGTGAGCTGCATCGCGACTGGCGCAACGACATCGAAGGCCTGGGCACGCTGTTCTCCAACCACATTCCGGACTACCGCAACCTGATGACCAGCTACAGCACGCTGACCAACAGTAAATAAACCAGGCACACATTGCCCTCTGTAGGAGCTGGCTTGCCAGCGAAAGCGGTCTGTCTGGCGCCACGATGTGGAAGGTGCTGGCCTTTTCGCGAGCAAGCTTGCTCCTACAGTGTTCCGAAGCCACCAATTGCTCCTACACTCTGGCCAATCTGTGAGATCTTTCGCTCATTGTCCCGTGCCGGAGCTGCTTGATGCTGTCATTGCTCACCGAACACCCGTTGATCTGCGCTTTCGCCTTGATCCTGATCGATCTGTTGTTGTGGCGCTTGATCGGTGCCCGTGGCCACAACGTGAAGCTTCTGGTTCGGCCGGTGATTTTCACCCTGTACAGCCTGGTGCTGTTCAACGAAGGCATGAACCCGTTGGAACCCGCACCCTGGGTCGACAACGTGCCGTTGCATCTGGCGGCCACGGGGTTGCAGATCGGCTGGTGGCTGTTCGCTGCGCGCACCCTGACCGTGCTGATCGGTGCGGGACTGATGCAACGGGTGGGACATACCGGGCGACTGCTGCAGGACCTGCTGGGTGCTGTGATTTTCCTTGTCGCGGTCATCGCCGCCTTGGCTTATGTGCTCAATCTGCCGGTCAAGGGCGTACTGGCCACCTCCGGCGCCCTGGCGATCATCGTCGGCCTGGCCTTGCAAAGCACCCTCAGCGACGTATTTTCCGGGATCGTGCTGAACACCACCAAGCCCTATCAACTGGATGACTGGATCGCCATCGACGGCACCGAAGGCCGGGTCATCGATATCGACTGGCGGGCCACGCGATTGCAGACCTCCCAGGGCAGCATGATCGTGATTCCCAACTCGCTGGCGGCCAAGGCCAAGATCACCAACTTCAGTCGGCCCAGCGATATGTTCGGCCTGTCGATCAGCCTGCAGGTCAGCCCCCACGTCCGCCCACAAACCGTGATCGATGCCCTCGAGCGCGCGATGCAGGGCTGCCGGAACATGTTGACTTCACCCGGCCCCAAAGTCGCGCTCAAAAGCTCCAATGCTTCCGGCAACGAATACGAAATCAGCGGCTTTGTCGCCTCGATGAGCGAAAAGCGCTCGGCACGCAATCAACTGTTCGACCTGGCATACCGGCATTTGCGAGCATCGGGGATCCATCTGCTGTCGAGTGTCGAACCCAGCCCCTCAAGCGACATCACGCGGCCACGGGCGCTGCTCGACAGCTCGCCGCTGTTCGCCACCCTGCGCCACGAAGAGAAAGAAACCTTCAGCCAGAACATGGCCCTGCAAACCTTCCGCATCGGCGAGACGATCCTGGAGGCGGGGGAGATCAGCGATCACCTGTTCATCATCGAGTCCGGGGTGGTTTCGGTCACGCTGAACCGCAACGGTATACCTATCGAATCCGGACGCATGGGGCCGGGGGAGGTGATCGGCGAGGCCGGTATCCTGACCGACAGCGCGCTGCCCGCCCATTTCACCGCGAAAACCCCATGCACGCTTTATCGCATCGAAAAGCAGTATTTGAAGCCCTGTCTGGATGCCCGCCAGGACATCAACGATGCGATGAAATCCTTGATGGAATTCCGCCTGAACAAGGCCCAGTCGCTGATCGCGGATGTACCTGTCGTTGTGCCGAAGAAAGGGTTCTTGCAATGGCTGCGTAGTCGGGTCTGATGGACGCGAGGGGCCATTGGCCTCCTCGATTTCTGCAGGATTGGCTATTTGTGCACGCCGCCCCGGGGGCTAACTTAGTGCCACACCCACTTGCCCAGGAACATGCCATGCAACAGCGTATCGATTTCTACACCGCTTCCCCAGACGCCCTCAAGGCCATGATCGCCCTGGAATCGGCGGTATCAAAACTGCCGCTGGAAAAAAGCCTGATCGAACTGGTCAAGCTGCGCTCTTCACAAATCAACGGCTGCGCCTTCTGCATCGACATGCACACCGCCGACGCGATCAAGGACGGCGAAACCCCACGCCGCCTGTTCGCCGTGACGGCCTGGCGCGAGGCGCCATTCTTCACCGACCGCGAACGCGCCGCGCTGCTCTGGACCGAAACCCTGACCCAGTTGAGCCTGACCCATGCGCCGGACGAAGACTACGAAGTGGTCAGCGCCCAGTTCACGCCCAAGGAAATGGTCGACCTGACTGTGGCGATCAATACTATCAACGGCTGGAACCGTCTGGCAGTGGGCTTTCGCAAGACGCCTCAGGCCTGATTTATCGTCCCGGCCCCGTGTCGAGCCTCAATGCGCATCGGCACTCGGCGCGGCTGGTGGCTGCACCTTGCGCATCAAGGGCACCATCGCCGTGGCGATGATGAAGCAGACCATGATCATCAGGAACGCATCACCGTAGGTTTGCGTTTGCGCTTCGCGGTAGGTCAGCAACCAGAGCTGATGCAGGCTCGCGGTGACACCCAGGTCGCCGCTCTGGCCGAGGGCGGCGAAGTTGTTGCCGACCTGGGACAGCCACTGGTTGAGCGCTTCGTTGGTGCTGTTGAGGTTCTCCGCCAACCGGGTGAAATGCAGGTTGGTGCGGTCATTGAGGATGGTCGCGCACGCGGCAATGCCGATGGCGCCGCCCAGGTTGCGCATCAGGTTGAACAACCCCGAAGCATGCTTGAGTCGCGCCGGTGCCAGGCCGCCGAGGGTCAAGGTCACGGCGGGCGGGACCGCCAGTTGCTGGGCAATTCCGCGCAGGGCTTGCGGCAGCATCAGTTCCCTGGCCCCCCAGTCATGGGTGATCGGGCTGAAATCCCACATCGACAAGGCGAACAGGCCAAGGCCGGACATCATGATCCAGCGCAGGTCGACGCGGTTGGCCAGAAAGGCATAAAGCGGAATCGCCATGATCTGGAACACGCCGGTGGAGAAAACCGCCAGACCAATGTCCAGCGCGCCATAACCACGGACCCGGCCGAGGAACAGCGGTGTCAGGTAGATGGTTGCGAACAGGCCGATGCCGGTGACGAACGAGAAGAAACAGCCGAGGGCGAAGTTGCGGTCTTTGAGGGCACGCAGGTCGACGATCGGGTTGGCCACGTGCAGGGTGCGGCCGATGAACGCCAGGCCGGCCAGGCCGCTGATCCACGCGGTGGTCAGGATGGTGCGGTCGCTGAACCAGTTCCAGCGCGGGCCTTCTTCGAGGGTGTATTCCAGGCAGCCGAGGAACAGCGCCAGGAACACCATGCTCAGGTAGTCGGCGCCCTTGAGCAGCGACAATTCCGGCTGGTCGATCTTCACCAGCATCGGCACGGCCACCGCGACGAAAATCCCCGGCACCAGGTTGATGTAGAACAGCCAGTGCCAGGACGATATATCGGTGATCCAGCCACCGATCACCGGCCCCAGGGTCGGGGCCAGGGACGCGACCGCGCCGATGGTCGCGGCGGCGATCACCCGTTGCTTGCCAGTGAAAAAAACGAACGCCGTGGTGAACACCAGCGGGATCATCGAGCCGCCGAGAAAGCCTTGCAGGGCGCGGAAGGCGATCATGCTCTGGATGTTCCAGGCCGCGCCGCAGAGCAGGCTGGTCAGGGTGAAACCCACTGCCGACGCGCAAAATAGCCAGCGTGTCGAGAACACTCGCGAAAGCCAACCCGACAGCGGAATCACGATGATTTCGGCGATCAGGTAACTGGTTTGCACCCAGGCGGTTTCGTCGGTGCCGGCGGAGAGCCCGCCGCCGATGTCGCGCAGCGATGCCGAGACGATCTGGATATCCAGCAGCGCAATGAACATGCCGATGCACATGCTGGCGAAGGCGAAGACCTTGGTCGCCTTCGCCATGCTCGCTGCATTGAACGGTTGGGCCGGAGCGGCGAGGGCGCGGCTCATGGCGCGCTGGCCACGGCTGGGGTTTCAGGCTCCTTGCGCGTGTCCACTTCGGCGGTGACCGACAGGCCGGGACGCAGGTGGCCAAGCACGCTGTCGGCCGGGTCGAGGTGGATGCGTACCGGTACCCGCTGGACGATCTTGGTGAAGTTACCGGTGGCGTTTTCCGGCGGCAATACGCTGAACTGCGAACCACTGGCCGGCGCCAGGCTGTCCAGGTGACCATGGAATTCCTGGCCGGAGAGCACGTCGGCACGGATGGTCACCCGTTGCCCGGGGACCATGTGCGCCAGTTGGTCCTCCTTGAAGTTGGCATCGACCCACAAGCCGCTGGACGGCACCACCGACAGCAGTTGCGAGCCGGCTTGGGCATAAGCGCCTGTGCGGGCGCGGCGGTTGCCGATCACGCCATCCACGGGAGCTTTCAATTCGGTGTAGCCGACGTTCAACTGCGCCAGGTCGCGTTCGGCTTTGGCTTGGATCAAGGCGGCGCGGGCTTGCTGTTTCTGGGTGGCGATCACATTCAATTGCCGTTGCGCGGCCAGCAGTTCGGCCTGGGCGCGGTTGCTTTGGGCCTGGGCCGTCTTGAACGTGGCGTTGGCCCGTTGCGCGCTTTCCACTGAGACGGCGCTGGTGCTGACGAGCTTTTTATAGCGCGCATCGTCGTCGCGTGAGCGGGCGGTTTCGGCACCGGCAGCATCGATGCCGGCGCGGGCCTGGCCGATCACGGCCTGTTGCAGTTGTTCGGTGGCGTCGAGATTGGCGAGCAGGGCTTCTTCCGCCGCGACCGCGCCTTCGGCCTTGGCCAGGTTGGCGCGGTAGTCCCGCGAATCGAGACGGACCAGCACATCGCCGGCCTTGACCTTCTGGTTGTCGGTCACCAGCACTTCTTCGATGTAACCCGCCACTTTTGGCCCGATCACCGTCACGTCGCCACCGATGTAGGCGTCGTCGGTTTCCTCGATGAACCGGCCATTGGTCCACCAGTGCGCGGCATACACGCCGGCCAGCACCAGCGCGGCGATGCCCAATGTCGGCAGGAGCAGGCGTTTGAGCAGCGGCTTGCGAGTGTTCACCGGGACGGCAAGGTCGGGCTCTACGGCGGGCATGCTGGTCATGAAGAGGTACCTGTGGGTTTAATTACGCACGTAATATGACGTATGTCATATTTAGTCGCAAATGATTTTTGCTGCCGGCTGTCAGGTGTTCGTTTGGAGGAGGGGGCGGGTCGTGGATGGCGGTCGAAGCGGCGGCGCGGTGATGTTGACGGTTGAGACGGTCCTGTAGGAGCTGCCGCAGGCTGCGATCTTTTGACCTTGATTTTTTTAGATCAAAAGATCGCAGCCTCGTTTCACTCGACAGCTCCTACAGCTCCTACAGCTCCTACAGCTCCTACAGGTCCTACAGGGAGCAGGGGGGTCAGGCGCGTTCGAAGATTGCCGCGATACCCTGGCCGCCGCCGATGCACATGGTCACCAGCGCATAACGGCCGCCGGTGCGGTGCAGTTCGTGGATGGCCTTGGTGGCGATGATGGCGCCGGTCGCGCCCACCGGGTGACCCAGGGCGATGCCCGAGCCGTTCGGGTTGACCTTGGCCGGATCCAGATCCAGTTCCTGGCTGACCGCACAGGCTTGCGCCGCGAACGCGATGTTGGCTTCGACCACGTCCATGTCGGCGACGGTCAGGCCGGCGCGCTTGAGTGCCAGGCGGGTGGCCGGGATTGGGCCCAGGCCCATCAGTGTCGGTTCGACGCCGGCGTGGGCGTAGCTGACCAGGCGGGCGAGTGGGCGCAGGTTGTTGACCTGTACCGCCGCGCCGGTGGCCATGACCAGTGCCGCAGCACCGTCGTTCAGGCCGGAGGCGTTGCCGGCGGTGACCGAGCCGTCCTTCTTGAAGGCTGGCTTCATCGCCGCCAACTGTTCCAGGGACGTGGCGCGTGGATGCTCGTCGACGCTGAACAGCTTGGTGCCCTTGCGATCCGGGATCTCGACGGTCGCGATCTGATCAACGAAGTAGCCGTTGGCAATTGCATGGGCGGCGCGTTTCTGGTCTTCGAAGGCCAGGGCATCCTGCATTTCGCGGGTGATGCCGTTGCGTTCGGCGACGTTCTCCGCGGTGATGCCCATGTGGATGTTGTGGAACGGGTCATGCAGGATGCCCAGCATGTAGTCGACGGCCTGGACGTTGCCCATGCGCGCGCCCCAACGGGCGGATGGCAGCAGGTACGGCCCGCGGCTCATGGATTCGGCACCGGCGCCGACGGCGATGTCGGCATCGCCCAGCATCAGGGTCTGCGCGGCGCTGATGATCGCCTGCAGGCCGGAGCCGCAGAGGCGGTTGACGTTGTAGGCCGGGGTTTCTTTCGGGATGCCGGCGTTCATCGCGGCGACCCGGGAGATGTAGGCGTCGCGGGTTTCGGTCGGGATCACGTGGCCCATCACCAGGTGGCCGACGAGCGCCGGGTCCACGGCGGCGCGTTCCAGGGCGGCTTTCACTGCAGTGGTCGCGAGCTCGGCCGGTGGTACGTCCTTGAGGGAACCGCCGAAGGTGCCAATGGCGGTACGGGCGGCGCTGACGACGTAAATTTCCGGAGTGTTCATGGCTGTGTTCCTTTCGGTGGATTCTTATCTGTACTGCGATTGAGCAGGGCGTTCAAGGCCGTTTTCGCCTCGACGGTATTGAGGCGCTGGATGAACAGCAGGTTTTCTTCGCGCAAGGTGGCTTGCAGTTCGGCCATGCCGGCCTGGGTCATCAGTTGTCGGGACTGACGCAAGGCTTGCGGAGGCATGGCCAGGAAGCGCTGGGCGATCTTTTCTGCCGCGGCCAGGCATTGCTCGCCGTCATCGAAGGCTTCGTTGGCCAGGCCCCAGGCCACCGCCTCGTTGCCGTCGAGGCTGTCGCCCAACAGCAGCAAGCGCGCGGCGCGAGCCTGGCCCAGGCGGCGTGGCAGCAGCAGGCTGGCGCCGAACTCGGGGCACAGGCCCAGATTGACGAACGGCGTGCGCAGCTTGGCGTTGCGGGTCACCAGCACCTGGTCGCAATGCAGCAGCAGGGTGGTGCCGATGCCGATGGCCGCCCCGCACACCGCCGCAATCAACGGCTTCTGCAGGTGGGTCACGGCGCGCATCAGGCGGAATGCCGGGCTGTCCAGGTGCGTTGGCGGATCTTGCAGGAAGTCCACCAGGTCATTGCCACTGGTAAAGCAGCTCGGGCCACCGGTCACGATGATCACGCGGATTTCGTCGTTCTCGTCCGCCGCAAACAGCAGGTCGGCCAGGCGCGTATACATGCCATTGGTCAGGGCATTGAGCTTGTCCGGGCGATCGATGGTCAGTGTCAGCACGCCATCGTGATGGTCTTGCTTGATCAGGTCGGTCATTGCTGGCTCTTGCAGAGTCGGTTCGACGGCCACTTTAAGCGTCAGCTTAGCCCCACAGCTATGACAAAACGGGTCAACCGACCTGATGCTTTTTGCCATATCGCGCCGTCAAAGCCGCCCACACACCCATTCGGGGTATGGTGCGGTCCGGCGAATCCATCAATAGTAGGGTCATCCGCTCATCCAGAGCCGAACTCGCTTGATAAGGTGCATTTGCTATGGGCAAGACACTGCTTAAGGTGATTTCCAGTCTGTTTGTTGTACCCCTGACCCTGAGTGCCCACGCTGGCGAGGTGAACGACAGCAATACGCTGCGGCTGTACAACTGGGCGGACTACATCGGCGAGAAAACCCTGGCCGATTTCGAAAAGGCCACCGGCATCAAGGTGATCTACGACACCTTCGATGCCTATGAAACGGTGCAGGCCAAGTTGCTCACCGGCCACTCCGGGTATGACTTGGTCGTGCTCAATGCCTCCCTTGCGCCGCCGCTGATCCAGGCCAAGGTGTTCCAGCCGCTGGATAAAAAGCTACTGCCGGGCTGGAGTAACCTGGACCCGAAAGTCCTGCACGACCTGCAAGGGTTCGACCCGGGCCCGACCTACTCGGCGCCTTACACCTGGGGCAGCAACGGCATCACCTACAACGTCGACAAGATCAAGGAGCGCATGCCGGATGCGCCGATCGGCTCGCTGGCGATGATTTTCGATCCGAAGATCGTCTCGCGCTTCGCCGACTGCGGCGTGACCCTGGTCGATGCGCCCACCGAAGTGATCCCCCTGGCCCTCAAGTACCTCGGCCGCGATCCACGCAGCGCCAAGCCCGAGGACCTGAAGGCGGCGCAGGAACTGCTGCTGTCGGTGCGGCCGTACATCCGCAAGTTCGATTCGGTCAATTACCTGACCAGCCTGCCCAACGGTGATGTGTGCATGGCCATGACCTGGTCAGGCGACTACGCGACGGCCATGGCTCGCGCCGAAGAAGCCAAGCTGAACATCAACCTGTCCTATTTCATTCCCAAGGAAGGCTCGTTGATCTGGTTCGACAACATGTACATCCCGGCCGACGCGCCCCATGTCGCCAATGCCCACAAGTTTCTTGAATACCTGATGCAGCCGCAGGTGATGGCGGACGTCACCGACTACATCCATTACGCCAACAGCAACGCGGCAGCCACGCCATTGTTGAACGCCGATGTGCGCAACAACCCGGCGATTTACCCCGATGAAGCCACCCGCGAGCGTCTGTTCCCGCAGAAGACCCAGGACGCCAAGGACATGCGGGCCATGACCCGGGTCTGGAGCACCGTGAAAAGCGGCATCTGATTCGTTCGATCGTTAGTCAATCCGGTTAGAGGTTTTTATGGCGACGCCAACACGCAGCGTTTTTTCCCCCGCGGACGAGTCCCGGCTGGTCAAGGCCGACAAGGCCCACCATATGCACGGCTATCACGTGTTCGACGAACACGCCGAGCAAGGTTCCCTGAACATCGTTGCCGGTGACGGCGCCTATATCTACGACACCCAGGGCAACCGCTTTCTCGATGCCGTGGGCGGCATGTGGTGCACCAACATCGGCCTGGGCCGAGAAGAAATGGCCGAGGCCATCGCCGACCAGGTGCGGCAACTGGCCTATTCCAACCCGTTTTCCGACATGTCCAATAACGTCGCCATCGAGCTGTGCGAAAAACTCGCCAGCCTGGCCCCTGGCGACCTCGACCATGTGTTCCTCACCACCGGCGGCTCAACTGCGGTGGACACCGCGTACCGGCTGATCCAGTACTACCAGAACTGCCGTGGCAAACCGGAAAAGAAGCACGTCATCGCCCGTTTCAACGCGTACCACGGCTCCACCACCCTGACGATGTCGATCGGAAACAAGGCCGCCGACCGGGTGCCGGAGTTCGATTACGCCAACCCGCTGATTCACCACGTGTCCAACCCCAACCCCTACCGCGCGCCGGAGGGCATGGACGAGGCGCAGTTCCTCGAGTTCCTGGTCAAGGAGTTCGAAGACAAGATCCACTCGATCGGCGCCGACAAGGTCGCCGGCTTCTTCGCCGAGCCAGTGATGGGCTCAGGCGGGGTGATCATTCCGCCAAAGGGTTACCTCAAGCGCATGTGGGAGGTCTGCCAGCGCTACGACATCCTCTTTGTCGCCGACGAGGTGGTGACGTCGTTCGGGCGCCTGGGCAAGTTTTTCGCCTCTCTCGATGTCTTCGACGTGCAGCCTGACATCATCACCACCGCCAAGGGCCTGACCTCGGCCTACCTGCCGCTGGGGGCGTGCATCTTTTCCGACCGCATCTGGAAGGTCATCGCCGAGCCGGGCAAGAGCCGTTGCTTTACCCACGGCTTCACCTACAGCGGCCATCCGGTTTGCTGCACGGCGGCGCTGAAGAATATCGAGATCATCGAGCGGGAAAACCTGCTGGCCCACGTCGACGATGTCGGCGGCTACCTGGAACAGCGCCTGGCCACCTTGCGCGATCTGCCCCTGGTGGGTGATGTGCGCTGCCTGAAACTGATGGCGTGCGTGGAGTTCGTCGCCGACAAGCGCACCAAGGCGTTGTTCGCCGACGAGATCAACATCGGCGAGAAAATCCATGTGCGCGCCCAGGCCCGGGGATTGTTGGTGCGGCCGATCATGCACCTGAACGTGATGTCGCCGCCGCTGATCCTCACCTATGCCCAGGTCGATGAAATCGTCGAGATCCTGCGAGTTTGCATTCTCGAAGTGGCGGCCGAGCTTGAGGCCAGCGGACAGTACGCCGGCCAATGATTTCGTCAGTCCGGCTGTTACCAAGGGGGTGTTCAGCCGCTAGACTGCGGGGCATGAGCAGACCAAACGACGATACGCTGATCGCGGTGCCCTTCGGGGCATTGCATAAATGGCATGGGGGCATGCGCGAGGCCTTCGCCCATGTCGATGAGCCTGACGCGCTGCAATACCTGGTGACGGCGTTGGGCCAACTGGTGTCCATCGAGTCGGTGATGATCAGCCTGGAGCGCAAGGACCGCGCACCGCAGTTGCTGCATCAGCGCGGCATTGCCCAGGAGTACCAGGTGTCGATCCTCGAGCGCTATTTTGCCGGGGGGTATCTGCTGGACCCGTTCTGCCTGGCGGTGGAGCAGGGCCTGGCGCAAGGTTTCTATCACCTTGCGGACATTGCGCCGGACAACTTCTTCGACAGTGACTACTACAAGACCTACTACCTGAAGGCGAACTGTTCGGAAGACAGCTACTACATCGTCGATACGGGCAATGACACGAAAATCTCCGTGAGCCTGTTTCAAGGTTTCGGCGGCGACTGCCTGGGCGTCGAGCAATTGAACCTGCTGCGCGCCGTCGAACCGCTGGTGCGAGAATTCATCAGCGAATTCAGCCGGCGTGGCCTGCAACGTAGCAGCAAGATCCAGGGCGATAACGATCAAGGCCTGCGCGATGATCTCAAGCATCGGGTGCAATCGGCGTTCGAGCAATTCGGTTGCGACCTGCTCACCGAACGCGAGCGGGAAGTGGCGCACATGGTGCTCAGGGGCCACTCGGTGAAATCCACGGCCAGCCAGATGAACATCTCACCGGAAACCGTGCGCATGCACCGCAAGAATCTGTATCTGAAGCTGGAGGTGGGGTCGCAGTCGGAGTTGTTTGCGTTGTTTATCGAGTGGTTGCGCGGGCATTGAGTCTGGCGGTTGACCACAGACCGTGGGCCGCCGAGATCCAATGTGGGAGCGGGCTTGCTCGCGAATACGGACTGACATTCAACATTACTGTTGACTGATACAGCGCATTCGCGAGCAAGCCCGCTCCCACATTGGTTTCTGATTGACCTCAAGATCTGTGGTCAACCAAAAGCCGACGACCGCGTGTACTTCATCGATGCCCAGTTGGGTGAAGCGGAGAAGGACGGCAAGGTCGTCACCCCCAATGCACCTGGACGCCGAGTGATGGGCAAACACTGCAATTAAACAACACACATACCAATGTGGGAGCCAGCCTGCTGGCGATAGTGCTGTAACAGTCAACATAGGCGTTGGATGTCACACCGCTATCGCCAGCAGGCTAGCTCCCACAGTTGTTTTGCCTAGACCGAAATAGAGGCCCCGACACGAATGCCGGGGCCTGTAATGACCACATCCTTGTGCCCTGTTTTTGATCAATCCTCGCGCTTGACCACCAGCGTCAGAATGTCATAGCTGGCCACCAGCTCACCCAACTGGTTGGTCACTTCCACATCCCACGCCACCACCCCTTGCGGGATGCCCTGCGGGCTCTTCTTGCCCTGGTCGATCTTGCGTTTGCAGGTCAGGCGCGCCTGGATGGTGTCGCCGATGCCCACCGGGTTGATGAAGCGCAGGGTGTCCAGGCCGTAGTTGGCCAGGACCGGGCCGACGCCAGGGGATACGAACAGCCCGGCCGCTGCCGACAGCACGAAGTAACCGTGGGCGATGCGCTTGCCGAACTGCGATTCCTTGGCGGCGATGTCATCGAAGTGCATGTAGAAGTGATCGCCCGACAGGCAGCCGAAGTTCACCAGGTCCGCTTCGGTGACGGTGCGACGGTGAGTCAGCAGCGACTCGCCGATCTGCAGGTCCTGGAAGTAGCGACGGAACGGGTGCACCTCGGTTTCGATGACCTTGGCGCCGCGCACGTATTCGCTGGTGACCGCCGCCAGCATGGTCGGCGAGCCTTGTACCGCCGCGCGTTGCAGGTAGTGCTTCACTGCGCGCAGGCCGCCGAGTTCTTCACCGCCGCCGGCGCGACCCGGGCCGCCGTGCTTGAGTTGCGGCAGCGGCGAGCCGTGGCCGGTGGATTCGCCGGCGCAGTGGCGATCCAGTACCAGCAGACGCCCATGCAACGCAGCCGCCACCGGAATGGCCTTGGCGGCGATCTGCGGGTCCTTGGTCACCAGGCTGGCGACCAGGCTGCCCTTGCCGCGCGCGGCCAGGGCCAGTGCTTCGTCCAGATCGTCGTAGGCCATCAGGGTGCTGACCGGGCCGAACGCTTCGATATCGTGGGCACCGCCTTCGGCATGCGGGTCGCGGGCTTGCAGCAGGGTCGGGGCGAAGAACGCGCCCTTGTCGACATTCTCGCCACGCGGTTCGAAACCGTCGCGGGCGCCGAACAGCATGTCGCTGCACTGCAAGAGGGCTTCCAGGCGTTCGGCCACGTCTTTCTGCTGGTCGTGGGAGGCCAGCGCACCCATGCGCACACCTTCCACCGACGGGTCGCCGACCACGACTTTGGCCAGGCGATCACGCAGGCGGGTAGCAACGGCGTCGATGTGCTTGGCCGGGACGATGGCGCGGCGGATGGCGGTGCATTTCTGCCCGGCCTTGGTGGTCATTTCCCGGGCGACTTCCTTGATGAACAGCTCGAACTCTTCGTCGTCCGGGGTGACGTCCGGGGCGAGGATCGCGCAGTTCAGCGAGTCGGCTTCGGCGGTAAATGGCACCGAATTGCGGATCAGGTTCGGGTTGACCCGCAGCTTGGCCGCGGTGTCGGCGGAACCGGTGAAGGTCACCACGTCCTGGCCTTGCAGGCGGTCGAGCAGGTCGCCGGTGCCGCCGATGATCAGTTGCAGGCTGCCCGCCGGGAGCAGGCCGGATTCGTCCATCAGGCGCACCACGGCTTCGGTCAGGTAGCTGGTGGCGCTGGCCGGTTTGACGATGCATGGCATGCCGGCGAGGAAGCTCGGGGCGAATTTTTCCAGCATGCCCCAGATCGGGAAGTTGAAGGCATTGATGTGCACGGCCACGCCGCCGCGCGGCACCAGGATGTGGGTGCCGGCGAAGGTGCCCATTTTGCTCAGCTGCAGCGCCGGGCCTTCGTGCACCACGTTACCCGACGGCAGTTCCCGCGCGCCGAGGCTGGCGTAGGTGAACAGGGTGCTGTTGCCGCCCTCGATGTCGATCCAGCTGTCGGCACGGGTCGCGCCGCTGTGGTGGGAAATCGCGTAGAGCTGTTCCTTGCGTTCGCTCAGGTACAGGGCCAGGGCCTTGAGGCGCTGGGCGCGTTGCTGGAAGTCCAGCGCCATCAGGCCGCTGACGCCTTGGCGGCGACCGTGTTCGATGGCTTCTGCGAAGTCCGGACGCTCTTCATGGGTACGGAAGATTTCATGGCCATCGAGGGCGCTGCGCAGGACTTGTGCGCCGTGTTGGCCGATCCAGCGACCGGCGATGAAGCTCTGCAGGGTCGGGGCATGCAGTGTAGGTGAGGAGGACATCACGATTGCTCCTGATTGTGAAAAGTCTGGGTGCGGTCGCGACCGCACCCTTGCGGAATTACCAAAGCGCCAGGGTGTAACCGACGATCAATCGGTTCTCATCGAGTGCGGTCGTCAGGCCATTTCCGGAGCGGAAGGTCACGTTGCGCCAGCGCAGGCTGACGTTCTTCAACACACCGCTCTGGATGACGTAGCTGATATCGGTGTCGCGTTCCCATTCGCGCCCGTTGTCGACGGTGCCTGCCTTGACGTGGCGACCATCGGTGTAGCGGGTCATGAAGGTCAGGCCGGGAATGCCTTGGGCGGCGAAGTCATAGTCGTAGCGCAGCTGCCAGGAATCTTCCTCGGCGCGGGTAAAGGTGTTGAAGGTCACCAGGTTGACCACATACGGATCGCCGCCGTTGAGGAACGGAAAGGCGCTGTCGCCGGACAACTGCTGGTAGGCGGCACTGACCTTGTGGGCACCCTGGGATACGGTGAACATGCCGTTGAAGTTGCGGTTGTCGATGCGTCCGGCCTTTTCCGCGCCGTCGCCGCGGCTGTCGAAATAACGCAGGTCGCTGCGCAGGTTGAAACCGTTGCCCAGTGGTTGCGTATGCACCAGTCCGGCGAATTGCTGCCGATAGATCTGCTCGAGCTTGCCGTAGTAGTAGCTCACATTCAGTTGCGGGCTGAATGCGTAGCTGCCGCCGCCGAAGTCGAAGTGATCGCTGCTGGCGGCGGCGTAGCCGATGTCGTCGTTGCTGGAGGAGTCGCGCAGGTTGGCCTTGGTCAGGCGTCCGGCATTGAGCGTCAGGCCGTCGATTTCCTGGCTGGTCAGCAACCCACCTTCAAAGGTCGAACCCAGCAGGCGGGTGTCGTTGTAAGTTGCCACGGGCAACAAGGGTTGCAGGGTGCCGAGCTTCAACAGGCTTTTCGATACGCGCAGTTTGCCGGTCAGGCCCAGTTCGCTGTAGTCGTCGTCGGGTTCATGGCTCTGCGGACCAAAGGGCAGCAGGCCAGTGCCACGGCGATCCGGGCTGGAGTCGAGTTTGATCCCCAGCTCGCCCAGGGCGTCGAGACCGAAACCGAAGGTGCCGTCGGTGAACCCGGATTCGACACGCGCCGTGAAGCCCTGGGCCCATTCTTCGGCCTTGGCTTGCGGCGCGTTGTCCTGGCGGAAATCGCGATTGAGGTAGAGGTTGCGCATTTCAATACGGGCCTTGCTGTCGCCGATGAAGTCGGCCATGGCGCTGGGCGCGAACAGGGGCAGACTCAATGCGGCGGCCAGCGAAAACAGTGATTCACAAGGTGCGTTACGTGCGGGCTTCATTATTTTTATTCCCTGCCAATATTCAGTGTTTGCTGGCGCCAGAGGCACCGATACCGGTCATCGAGCGGATGAACTGCGCCAGATAACGGCCGCGCTCAAGGGCTGCACGGGGCGAGGTGTCGGTGACGGAAAACAGCCATGCACTGAAGAACGCGAGGCTCATGGAAAACAGCGCCGGGTTGGAGTACGGGAACAGCGCCTTGTCGTGATGCATCACGTTGACCCACACCGCCGGGCTCAGCACCAGCAGGACAATCGCCGAGACCAGTCCGGACAGGCTGCCGACGACGGCGCCGCGGGTGGTCAGGCCTTTCCAGTACATCGAGAGGAACAGCACCGGGAAATTCACCGACGCGGCGATGGCCAGCACCAGGCCCGAGAGGAAAGCGATGTTCTGCGACTCGAACAGCAGGCCGAGGATGATCGCCAGCACACCGATGCACAGGGTGGCGATACGCGATACGCGCATTTCCTGCTGTTCCGTGGCCTGGCCCTTGCGCATCACGCAGGCATACAGGTCATGGGACACCGCCGAGGCGCCGGACAGTGCCAGTCCGGCAACCACCGCCAGGATGGTGGCGAAGGCGACCGCCGAGATGAAGCCGAGGAACAGGTTGCCGCCCACGGCCTGGGCCAGGTGCACGGCGATCATGTTGCCGCCGCCGATGATTGCGCCGCTGGCGTCACGGAATGCCGGATCGGTGCCGACCATGACGATGGCGCCGAAGCCGACGATGATCAGCAACAAGTAGAAGTAGCCGATGAAACCGGTGGCGTAGAACACGCTTTTACGCGCTTCCTTGGCATCGCTGACGGTAAAGAAACGCATCAGGATGTGCGGCAGGCCGGCGGTGCCGAACATCATGCCCAGCCCCAGGGAAATCGCATCGATCGGGTTGGACAGCAAGCCGCCGGGGGCCATGATCGCGTTGCCCTTGGCATGCACGGCGGTGGCGCCGGCAAACATCGCTTCAGTGCTGAAACCGAAATGCTTGAGCACCATGAACGCCATGAAGCTGGTGCCGAACAACAGCATCACGGCCTTGATGATCTGCACCCAGGTGGTGGCGAGCATGCCGCCGAAGGTCACGTAGAACACCATCAATACACCGACCAGCATCACGGCGTAGAGGTAGTCGATGCCGAACAGCAACTCGATCAGCTTGCCGGCGCCGACCATCTGCGCCACCAGGTACATCAGGGCCACGGTCAGGGTGCCGAACGCCGAAGTCAGGCGCACCGGCGTCTGTTCCAGCCGGTAGGAAACCACGTCGGCAAAGGTGTACTTGCCGAGGTTGCGTAGGCGTTCGGCGATCAGGAACAGGATGATCGGCCAGCCGGCCAATACGCCCAGGGCGTAGAGCAAGCCGTCGTAGCCATTGAGGAACATCATCGCGGAAATGCCGAGGAACGAGGCTGCCGAGATCATGTCACCGGCGATCGCCAGACCGTTCTGGAAACCGGTCATACCGCCGCCGGCCGTGTAGAAGTCGCTGGCGGAACGGGTGCGCAGGGCAGCCCAGCGTGTCACGCCAAGGGTGAACAGGACGAACACCATGAACATGCCGATGGCGTTCCAGTTCAATGGTCGGGAAGCGCCGTCGGCGGCCACCGCCAAATCAGTGACCACCGCCAGCGGCAGCAGGAACAACGCAAGAAGACGGCTCATCGGGCGCACTCCTGCTTGAGTTTTTCATTCAGCGGGTCGATCACGTTGTTGGCGCGATAGACATAGAACCCGGTCAGCGCAAAGGCCAGCCCGACGATGACGACACCCACCAGCATGCCCACGGTGGTCACGCCGCCGCTCAGGGATTGGCCGAGGGTAGAAGGGGAGAAAGCCACCAGCAGCACGAAGCCGTAGTAGATCACCAGCATGGCCAGGCTCAGTGACCAGTACAGCTTCTGTTTACGGCGCACCAGCTGGATGAAATCCGGGTGCTGGCGGATGAGTTCTATTTCCTGGGGTGTCATGACGCGCGCTCCTTTGTTGTTTTTGTTTTGGGTGAAACAGTGTGTTCGGGTCGATCACCGGCCCCCCTGTAGGAGCTGGCTTGCCAGCGAAGGCGGCCTGAAAACATACAGTGATCTCAAGGGCCTCTTCGCTGGCAAGCCAGCTCCTACAGGGTTTTGCGGTGTTTCAGAGCTGGTCGAAATCCAGCACCACCTTGTCGCTGATCGGGAAGGCCTGGCACGACAGCACATAACCGGCGGCCACTTCGTAGTCTTCCAGGGCGTGGTTGCTGTCCATTTCCACTTCGCCTTCGACGACCTTGCACTTGCAGGTCGAGCACACGCCGGCCTTGCACGAGTAGGGCAGTTCGGCGCCCTGGGCGTTGCCGGCGTCGAGGATGCTCTGGCTGTTGCGCGGCAGGTCGAAGGCCAGGGCTCGGCCGTCGCTGATCACGGTGATCTGGCTGACTGCTGCATCCACCTGGCGCGCCGCTTCGCGGGCCTGGCGTTTCTGCTGGCTGCCAGCAGCGGCGAAGAGTTCGAAGTGGATTCGCTCGGGCGCCATACCCTTGGCCTTGAGGCTGTCGCGCACGGTTTCGGTCATTTCCTGCGGGCCGCAGATGAAAGCGGCGTCGAGGGCCTTGACGTCGAGCCAGCGGCTGAACAGTTGCTCGCATTTCTCGGCGTTGATCCGGCCGTTGTACAGGTCGACATCCTGCTGCTCGCGGCTGAACACGAAGATCAGGTTCAAGCGCTGCAAGTAACGGTTCTTCAAGTCTTCAAGCTGTTCGCGGAACAGTGCGCCGGAGCTGGAGCGGTTGCCGTACAGCAGGGTGACGCGGCTGTTGGGCTCGGTTTGCAGGGTGGTCTTGATGATCGACAGGATCGGCGTGATGCCGCTACCGGCCGCGACCGCCAGGTAGTTGCCGTGGCGAGCGGGGTCGAGTTCCACGCTGAAATGCCCGGCGGGCGGCATCACTTCCAGGCTGTGCCCGGCCTTGAGCTGTTCGTTGGCAAACGCGGAAAAGCGTCCACCGGCCACACGCTTGATGGCGACACGCAGTTCACCGTCGTTGACTCCGGTGCAGATCGAATAGGAGCGGCGCACTTCTTCGCCGTCCAGTTGGGTACGCATCACCAGGTGCTGGCCCTGGGTGTAATGAAAGCTGTCTTGCAGATCCTGCGGAATCTCGAAGGCGATGGACACCGCGTCACGGGTCTCGGTGCGCACATCCTTGATGGTCAGGCTGTGAAATTTGCTCATTGTTGTTCTCCAGCTGGGTCGGCCGATTCGCCGCTCAGATGCACTTGAAATAGTCGAACGGTTCCCGGCAATCGACGCAGCGGTACAGCGCCTTGCACGCGGTGGAACCGAACTCGCTGAGCACCTCGGTGTGGGCGCTGCCGCATTGCGGGCAAAGAACCAGCGGGCTCTCGCCGAGCAGGCTGCGTTTGCTGGTGCTGCCTTCGGGCGGCGCGATGCCGTAGGCGCGCAGGCGTTCGCGGCCGCTGGCGCTGATCCAGTCGGTGGTCCAGGCCGGGGTCAATTTGCGCTCGAGTTGCGGCGTCTTGAATCCGGCGAGTTCCAGGGCCTGGCGGATATCGCCCTCGATCACTTCGGTGGCCGGGCAGCCGGAGTAGGTCGGCGTAACCACCACGTGAAGGTGACCGGCCTGCCAGTCCAGGTCCCGGACGATGCCCAGGTCGACGACGCTGACCACCGGCACTTCCGGGTCCATGACTTCGGCCAGGATCGCCCACGCAGCGGCCAGGTCGGTCGGTTGAGCCGGCCGGGCGCCGAGGTCGCTGGCGATCAGCTCACCAGGTTGCATCGGGGTACGCTCGTGGCAGGAACTGCATTTCGGCCAGCAGGATGCCCAGGTGTTCGCTGTGCAGGCCCTTGCGTGCGTTCAGATAGAAATAGCTTGGCGCGGCCGGCACGGGCAGGGTGGCGCTGGTGAAGATCTTGTTGACCTTGGCTTGCCACTGGGTGGCGATGCTGGCGATGTCCGGAGTGATGGCGGCTTCGCACAGGCGCAGCTCGCTGTCATCGGCCGCGATCAGTTCCACGGTGAAGCGCCAGACTTCGGGGATGGCCGCGAGCATGCGCTGGTGGCTTTCCTCGGTGCCGTCACCCATGCGCTCGATCCATTCGCCGGAGCGGCGCAGGTGATAGGTCACTTCCTTCACGGCCTTGGCAGCGATCCCGGCAATGCGTTCGTCGCTGGACTGGCTCAGGCCCTGCAACACCGGCAAATGCCAGGCGTCATAGAGGAACTGCTTGAGCATGGTCACCGCGAAGTCGCCGTTGGGTTGTTCCACCAGCAGCAGGTTGCGATAGGCGCGCTCGTCGCGGCGGAACGCCAGGTGATCGGCGTCACGGCCGTCGTCCAGCAGTTCGGCGGCGTAGTCCAGCCAGTTGCGCGCCTGGCCCACCAGGTCGAGGCCGACGTTCATCAGCGCCAGCTCTTCTTCCAGCGCAGGCGCCTTGCCGCACCACTGGCACAGGCGCTGGCCCTGGATCAGGGCGCTGTCGCCGAGGCGCAGCAGGTATTCGATCAGATCAGTCTTGTTGTTCATGGCCGACCTCACATGTGCCCGACTTCGGCCGGCAGCTCGTAGAAGCTGGCGTGGCGGTAGACCTTGTCGTCCGACGGATCGAACAGCGGGTCTTTTTCATCCGGCGACGAAGCGGTGATCAGCTTTGATGGCACCACCCACAGGCTCACGCCTTCGCTGCGACGGGTGTAGAGCTCACGCGCGTTCTCGATGGCCATGGTGGTGTCGGCGGCATGCACGCTGCCGACGTGTTTGTGGTTGAGGCCGTGCTTGCTGCGCACGAAAACTTCGAAGAGGGTCCACTCGGACATTTCAATTACTCCACATCTGTTCGGTTTTTTGCTGACGGGGCTGAAGATCAAAAGATCGCAGCCTTCGGCAGCTCCTACATGGGATCACCGGCTCCTGTAGGAGCTGGCGCAACCTGCGATCGTTTGGCGGCATGGAAGTCGCCGAAGATCAAGATCATCAAACGGACCGGATCAGGCGGCGTTCTTGTTTTGTTTTTTGCGGGCGTGGGCGACGGCGGCTTCACGAACCCAGGCGCCGTCTTCGATCGCCTTGCGGCGGGTGGCGACGCGTTCGGTGTTGCACGGGCCGTTGCCCTTGAGCACTTCGTAGAATTCGCTCCACTGGATTTCGCCGAAGTCGTAGTGGCCGCGTTCGGCGTTCCACTTCAGGTCCGGATCGGGGCAAGTGCAGCCCAGCAGTTCCAGCTGCGGGATGGTCTGGTCGATGAAGCGCTGGCGCAGTTCGTCGTTGCTCTGGCGCTTGATTTTCCAGGCCATGGACTGCGCGCTGTTCGGCGAGTGTTCGTCGCTCGGGCCGAACATCATCAGCGACGGCCACCACAGGCGGTTGATCGCGTCCTGGACCATGTCTTTTTGCGCCTGGGTACCGTGACGCATCATGGTCAGGAGAATTTCGTAGCCCTGGCGCTGGTGGAAGCTCTCTTCCTTGCAGATGCGCACCATGGCCCGGGAATAGGGGCCGTAGGAGGTGCGTTGCAGCACCACCTGGTTGACGATCGCCGCGCCATCCACCAGCCAGCCCACCGCGCCCATATCGGCCCAGTTCAGCGTCGGGTAATTGAAAATGCTCGAGTACTTGGCCTTGCCGCTGTGCAGCTTGGCGATTTCTTCATCACGGTCGGCACCCAGGGTTTCCATGGCGCTGTACAGGTACAGGCCGTGACCGGCTTCGTCCTGGATCTTGGCCATCAATTGCAGCTTGCGTTTGAGGCTTGGCGCGCGGGTGACCCAGTTGCCTTCCGGGAGCATGCCGATGATTTCCGAGTGGGCGTGCTGGGAAATCTGCCGGATCAGAGTCTGGCGGTAGGCATCTGGCATCCAGTTCTTCGCTTCGATCTTGATTTCCGAATCGATTTTTTCCTGGAAGGCGCGTTCCTGTTCGGACATCTCCGAGAGGTCTTTTATGCGCTTTACGCCTGTTTCTACGAGCTGTGCGTACATGGGGGGTCTCCCGCCGTGAATCTGTTGAAGGCATGGAGAACTTTATAAGCGATACAGAATTTAATATCAAACAGAAAATGACGTGTCGTATTTATTTTTGTATCGCTTTTAGGTTGAGCGGTCCTTCATGAAACACCGTTCCCCTGTAGGAGCTGGCTTGCCAGCGAAAGCGGTGGCTCAGTTGGCAAATTTATCGACTGGACGGATGCCTTCGCTGGCAAGCCAGCTCCTACAGAGAGGGGTGTCTGTTTTTCATGAAAAAAACCCAAAAAAAAAGCCCCGCAAAAGCGGGGCCATAAGGGGTGCAGCAGTCATGCTTTAGGGCGTTTGTCCAATACGTGGCAAGCCTTGCCCTCGGAACGCTTGATCGAGTGGAACGGCTGCAACACGATCCGCGAACTGATCCCGATATACGTCTTGATGTGCTTGCTCAACTCCCCACAAATAGCCTTCTGCTGTTCATCGCTCAGGTGCTGATGCTCGGCCTTCAACTCGACGTGCACGTCCACGCTGTCCAGGTTGCCATTGCGATACAGATGGATCTCATAGCACTCGGCAAGTTGTTTGACTTTGAGCACCTGCTCCTCGATCTGCGTCGGGAACACGTTGACTCCGCGGATGATCAGCATGTCATCGCTGCGCCCGGTGATCTTGTCGATGCGCCGCATCGGCCGTGCGGTGCCCGGCAGCAGGCGTGTCAGGTCGCGGGTGCGGTAGCGGATCATCGGCAGGGCTTCTTTGCTCAGGGAGGTGAACACCAGTTCGCCCATCTGCCCGTCCGGCAGCACTTCGCCGGTGACCGGGTCGATGATTTCCGGGTAGAAGTGGTCTTCCCAGATCGTCGGGCCATCCTTGGTTTCGGCGCATTCCATCGCCACGCCCGGGCCCATGATTTCCGAGAGGCCGTAGATGTCCAGGGCGGTGATGCCCATGCGCGCCTCGATGGCGCTGCGCAGTTCGGCGGTCCATGGCTCGGCGCCGAAGATGCCCAGGCGCAGGGCCAGCTTGTGCGGGTCGATGCCCTGGCGCTCGATCTCGTCGGCGATGTTGAGCATGTAGGACGGCGTGACCATGATGATGTCCGGCTGGAAATCCTTGATCAACTGCACTTGTTTTTCGGTCTGGCCGCCGGACATGGGGATCACCGTGCAACCCAGGCGTTCGGCTCCGTAGTGGGCGCCGAGGCCGCCGGTGAACAGGCCGTAGCCGTAGGAGATGTGCACCTTGTCGCCACGCCGGCCACCGGCGGCGCGGATCGAGCGCGCCACCACGTTGGCCCAGGTGTCGATGTCATTCTGGGTGTAGCCGACCACCGTCGGTTTGCCGGTGGTGCCGCTGGACGCGTGCAGGCGCACGATGTCGTGCATCGGCACGGCAAACATGCCGTAGGGGTAGTTGTCGCGCAGGTCGGACTTGGTGGTGAAGGGGAATTTCGCCAGGTCGTCGAGGGACTTGATGTCGTCCGGGTGCACGCCCAGCGCATCGAAGCGCTGACGGTACAGCGGCACATTGTTGTAGGCGTGGTTCAGGCTCCAGCGCAGGCGCTCCAGCTGATGCTGGCGCAGCTCGTCGATGCTGGCGGTTTCCAGCGGGTCCAGCACGGGATCAAGCACGGCTTGGGCAATTGGCATGTTCATGTGTTCACTCGAATTGTTTTTGTGTTCCAGCCACTGCATGCAGGGGCTTTGAGTGCATGCCCCAAGGATACCTCTCGGCTCCCCGGGAATCGCGATTCTTTAGTGGGATAGACGCTCGATGATCAGCGCGATCCCCTGGCCGACGCCGATGCACATGGTGCACAGGGCGTAGCGGCCATTGCGTTCCTCAAGTTCATGCAGGGCGGTGGTGACCAGGCGTGCGCCGCTCATGCCCAACGGGTGGCCCAGGGCGATGGCGCCGCCGTTGGGGTTGACCCGTGGGTCGGTGTCGCTCAAGCCCAGTTCGCGCAGTACGGCCAGGCCTTGGGCGGCAAAGGCTTCGTTGAGCTCGATCACGTCCATGTCCGCCAGGCTCAGGTTGGCCACTTCCAGCACCTTGCGCGTGGCCGGTACCGGACCGATGCCCATGATGCGTGGTTCAACGCCGGCGGTGGCCATGGCGACAACGCGACCGCGGGCGGTCAGGCCGTGGCGTTTGGCGGCTTCCGGGCTTGCCAGCAACAGCGCGCAGGCGCCGTCGTTGACCCCGGAGGCGTTACCGGCGGTGATGCTGCCGCCTTCGCGGAACGGCGTGCCCAGTTTGGCCAGCTGTTCCAGGGTGGTGTCGCCACGCGGATGCTCGTCGTGCTCGACCACTTTGGTCGGGCCTTTGCGCTGGGGAATTTCCACCGCGACGATTTCCCTGGCCAGGCGGCCGTTGGCCTGGGCCGCGGCGGCGCGTTGCTGGCTGCGCAGGGCGAAGGCGTCCTGGTCGGCCCGGGAGATGTTGAACTGTTCGGCGACGTTCTCTGCCGTTTCCGGCATTGAGTCGATGCCGTAGGCCTTTTTCATCAGCGGATTGACGAAACGCCAGCCGATGGTGGTGTCGAAAATTTCCGCAGAGCGGGAAAACGCCTGCTCGGCCTTGCCCATCACCAATGGCGCGCGGGACATCGATTCGACGCCACCGACCAGCATCAACCCGGTTTCGCCGCTGCGAATCGCCCGGGCTGCAGTGCCGATGGCATCCAGCCCTGAACCGCACAGGCGATTGAGGGTGGTACCCGGCACGTTGACCGGCAACCCGGCCAGCAATGCCGACATGCGCGCGACGTTGCGGTTGTCTTCGCCGGCCTGGTTGGCGCAGCCGTAGATCACATCGTCCACGCTGCTCCAGTCGACCTGCGGGTGGCGGCGCAGCAGTTCGCGCAGGGGCACCGCGCCGAGGTCGTCGGCGCGCACGCTGCTCAGGACTCCGGCGTAGCGACCGATCGGGGTGCGGACCGCGTCGATGATCAGGGCGTCATTCATGGGGGGTCTCCTGCGCCAGCACCGAGCCGCGCACTTTGTAGGATTTGCCGTGGAACAGGGCGATCAGCTGGCCCTGCTGGTTTTCGATGCGTACGTCGTAGTTGCCGGTGCGCCCGGAGCGGCTTTGCTCGATGCAATCGGCCGTCAGCGTGTCACCCAGGCGCGCCGGGGCGATGTAGTCGATGCTGCAGCCGATGGCCACCGTGGCTTCGTTGTAGCTGTTGCAGGCAAAGGCGAATGCCGAGTCGGCCAAGGCAAACAGAAAGCCGCCGTGGCAGGTGCCGTGGCCCTGCACCATGTCTGCACGCACGGTCATGCCCACACGGGCGCAACCAGGGGCCGCGGACAGCAGACGGATGCCCATCCCCTGGCTGGCGGCGTCACGCTGGAGCAGCGTTTGTGCACAGTTGACGGCCAGGTTCATCGCTTCGTGGTTAGTCATGGAACGTTCTCCCTTCGGCGACCCGACGGCGCAGCAGTAGCGACGGCCGGTAGCGTTCTTCGCCATAGGTGGCTTGCAGGTTGTCCAGCACGGTCAGGATCTGCTCGAGCCCGATGGCGTCGGCCCAGGCCAACGGGCCTTGGGGATAATTGACCCCGGCGCGCATCGCCAGGTCGATGTCGGCCGCCGAGGCCACGCCTTGCAGCAGGGCATCGGCCGCTTCGTTGGCCAGCATCGCCACGGTGCGCAGGACGGCCAGTGCCGGGCTGTCGCTGAGCAGGCTGACCTTGAGGCCGGCGCGTTGCAGCAGGGCGATTCCTTGTTCCAGGGCCAGCGGATCAATGCCCGCCGCATGGCTGATGGCGATGCGTTGGGCCTTGCTGTAATCGAGGGTCAGATCCAGCAGGATCAGGTTGCGCAGTCCGTCTTCCCTGGCGCGGTGACAGGCCATGCGCCCGTCGCTCAAGGCCAGCACCGCGTCACCGACCCGCAGCAAGCCGCGACCATCGCGCTGGATGACGTTGATGCCTTGCTCGCGCAGACGCACAAGCAAGCCTTGGGCGATGCCCAGGTCGCCTTCGGCAATGCACGCTTCGACGGCCGCAGCACTGCTGATCTCGGCGGCGGGCGGACGCTCGGCCCCTTGGACGTAGCTGTAGAATCCCTGGCCGCTTTTACGCCCCAGGCGCCCGCCGTCCACCAGCTCTTTCTGGATCAGCGAAGGCAGGAAGCGTGTGTCCTGGTAATAGGCATCGAACACCGAGCAGGTCACGGCATAGTTGACGTCATGGCCGATCAGGTCGGTCAGCTCGAACGCGCCCATGGCAAAGCCGCCGGCCTCGCGCATCAGCGCATCCAGGGTCGCGCAGTCGGCGGCACCTTCCTGGAGCATGCGCAGGCTTTCTGCGTAGAACGGCCGGGCCACGCGGTTGACGATGAAACCCGGGGTGGAGCGGGTGTGCACTGGTTTTTTGCCCCAGGCCTTGGCGGTGTCGTACAGGCACTCGGCCAACACCGGATCGCTGGCCAGGCCGCAGACCACTTCCACCAGCGGCATGACCGGCGCCGGGTTGAAGAAGTGCAGACCGAGCAGGCGTTGCGGGTGAACGAGTTGCGCGGCGATGCCGGTGATCGACAGCGACGAGGTGTTGCTGGCCAGGATGCAGCGCTCGCCGCAAATCTCTTCCAGCTGGCGGAACAGCGCGCGCTTGACCTCGAGGTTCTCGACGATGGCTTCGATGATCAGCGCGCAATCGGCCAGGGCTTCGATCGCTTCCACGGCGTGCAGGCGTGCAATCGTCGCGCTGCGCGCATCGGCAGACAGCTTGCCGTTCTCGACCCGTTTGCCCAGTTGCCGGTCGATGCCGGCAATGGCCTGGGCCGCAGCGCCGGGACGATTGTCCAGCAGCAGCACCGGATGCCCGGCCTGCGCCGCGACCTGGGCAATGCCGGCGCCCATGGCACCGGCGCCGATCACCGCGATACGTGCAGAATTGTTCAGTGCGGTCATGACTCAGCGCCCCTTGAAGCTTGGGCTGCGTTTTTCCATGAAGGCGCCGACACCTTCGCGATAGTCCTCGCTGCGCCCGGCCAGGCGTTGCAGGTCACGCTCCAGCTCCAGCTGTTCATCAAAGGTGTTGCTCAGGCTGGCGTTCAGGCTGCGCTTGATCAGCGCCAGGCCGTAGGTCGGCTGGGTGGCCAGGTGTTGCGCCAGTTTCAGGGCTTCATCGCGCAGTTCGGCGTCTTCCACGCAGCGATAGATCAAGCCCCATTGTTCGGCCTGTTCGGCCGTCAAGCGATTGCCGAGCAGGGTCAGTGCCTTGGCGCGGGCCATGCCGACCAGGCGCGGCAGGGTCCAGGTGCCGCCGGAGTCGGGGATCAGGCCGATCTTGCAGAACGCCTGGATGAAGCTGGCCGAACGCGCTGCCAGCACCAGGTCGCAGGCCAGCGGAATGTTCGCGCCGGCACCGGCGGCCACGCCGTTGACCGCGCAGATGACCGGCATCGGCAGGTCGCGCAGCTGGCGGATCAGCGGGTTGTAGAACTTCTCGATGGACTCGCCCAGGTCCGGCACGGCGCTGCCTGGTGCGACATTGCGGTCGCTCAGGTCCTGGCCGGCGCAGAAGCCACGACCTTCGCCGGTCAGCAGCAACACGCGCACGTCGGGGTTCTGCCGCACTTGCTTGAGCGCTTCCTTCACTTCGCCATGCATCTGGGTGTTGAAGCTGTTGAGCTGCTCCGGGCGATTGAGGCTGAGCAGGGCGACGCCGGCCTCGATGGAAAACAGGATGTGTTCGAAGTTCATGGTCTTGGCGCTCTCTTGGCGATCTCGAATTCGGTGATTACTGACCGGTGAAGGTCGGCGTGCGTTTTTCCTGGAAGGCGGCGATGCCTTCGTCGCGGTCGCGGGTGCCGGCCAGCACGGTGAAGGCATGGCGCTCGAAACGCAGGCCGCTGGCCAGGTCCGTGTCCATCGCCTTGAGCAGCGCTTCCTTGGCCAGGCGCACTGCCAGCGGGGCTTTGCCGGCGATGTGGCGGGCGATCTGCAGGGCGCGATCGACGGTGAATTCCGGCTGGGTAACTTCGCTGACCAGGCCGGCGCGCTGGGCCTGGCGGGCGTCGATCGGCTCACCGGTCAGGACCATTTGCATGGCCATGGACTTGCCGACGGCGCGCAGCAGGCGTTGGGTGCCGCCTGCGCCGGGCATGATCCCGAGATTGATTTCCGGCTGGCCGAAGCGGGCGTCAACACCTGCAATGATGATGTCGGCGTGCATTGCCAGTTCGCAGCCACCGCCGAGGGCGAAGCCGTTGACCGCGGCGATCAGCGGTTTGTTGAAGCGGGTGATGGCCTGCCAGGAGGCCTGGCGCGGGTCGTCGAGGATGCCGACCAGGTCGCGCTCGGCCATTTCCTTGATGTCGGCACCGGCGGCGAAGGCCTTGCGACTACCGGTCAGGACCACGGCACGGGTCTCGGGATCGGCTTGGGCCACGCTCAATTCGTTCGCCAGTTCGCCCAGCAGCTGCGTGTTCAGGGCGTTCAGCGCTTGCGGGCGCTGCAGGGTAATCAGGCGTACGCCAGGCTCGATGAATTCGACGGCAAGGGTTTGAGGCATGGCGGAGGCCCTCACGGTGAACGCTCGGCGGTGATGCCGGCTTGTTATTGGATCGGCCTCAGGGGGCCGGTTTTGCCGGAGTATACCTGCAACGTGATACGCAAATGCAATAACAAAATTCATTTAATGTGTCTTATTGATGTGAGTTTAGCTGTTATCCAGTGATGCTTTAGCACTATGGGTGGCGGTTTCAGTTCATATTTTATTGGGTTTTAAGGCTGTTTTTGCGTTGCGGCGCAGGTCGTCGGAAAGGCCCGGTTCAAGTGATACGCTTTTTAGTCTTTGTGAATGGAAAAGCGATATGATACAAAATAAGTCAATATCCGCATCGCTTTGTGAAGGAAGCTGCCATGACCTGCTACAGCCTTGATGGCCTGACCCCGGTGGTTGATCCGAGCGCCTATGTGCATCCGTCCGCCGTGTTGATCGGCGACGTGATCATCGGCCCCCACTGTTATGTAGGGCCGCTGGCCAGCCTGCGGGGCGACTTCGGGCGGATCGTGCTGGAGGAGGGCGCCAACATCCAGGACACCTGCGTGATGCACGGCTTTCCCGACAGCGACACGGTGGTGGAGCGTAACGGTCACATCGGCCACGGTGCGGTGCTGCACGGTTGCCGGATCGGCGCCGATGCGCTGGTGGGGATGAATGCGGTGGTGATGGACAACGCGCGCATCGGCCCGCGGTCCTTCGTTTCGGCGGCGGCCTTCGTCAAGGCCGGCTTCGAATGCCCGGAGCAGTCGCTGGTGATGGGCGCACCGGCCAGCGTCAAGCGCACCCTCAGCGATCAGGAAGTGGCGTGGAAACAGGCGGGGACTCGTGAGTATCAACAGCTGGCCAGGCGGTGCCTGGAACAGATGCAGGTGTGTGAACCGCTGGCGGAGCCAGAGCCGAATCGCCCGCGTATCAGCGACAGCGGCCATCGCCCTAAAGGCAACGGCTTGTGAATGCGATCCCCTGTGGGAGCGGGCTTGCTCGCGAAGGCGGTGTGTCATTGAACATTAATTTCGACTGACACGACGCCTTCGCGAGCAAGCCCGCTCCCACAGGTGTATGCGATTAACTCGCAGACATTCGGTATATTCCTTTTCTTTTTTTGCTCGGTACGCCCATGTCGTCCCTGACACCCTTGAATCACCTGATCACCCGCTTCCAGGAACAGACGCCGATCCGCGCCAGCTCGCTGATCATCACGTTGTACGGTGATGCCATCGAGCCCCATGGCGGTACCGTGTGGCTGGGCAGCCTGATCCAGTTGCTCGAACCGATCGGCATCAACGAACGTCTGATCCGCACCTCGATTTTCCGCCTGACCAAGGAAGGCTGGCTGACCGCCGAAAAGGTCGGTCGGCGCAGTTACTACAGCCTGACCGGCACCGGTCGCCGGCGTTTCGACAAGGCATTCAAGCGGGTCTACAGCACCACGATGCCGGCCTGGGATGGTTCCTGGTGCCTGGTGATGCTGTCGCAACTGACCCAGGACAAGCGCAAACAAGTGCGCGAAGAGCTGGAATGGCAAGGTTTTGGTGCGATATCACCTGTGGTGCTGGCCTGTCCGCGCAGCGACCGCACCGATGTCAACGCCACGCTGCTGGACCTCGGCGCCCAGGAAGAAACCATCGTCTTCGAAACCACCGCCCAGGACGTTCTCGCCTCCAAGGCCCTGCGCCTGCAGGTGCGCGAGAGCTGGAACATCGAGGAACTGGCCACCCACTACAGCGAATTCATCCAGCTGTTCCGACCGCTCTGGCAAGCACTTCGCGAGCAGGAAAACCTGCAGCCTTCGGACTGCTTCCTGGCGCGGATCCTGCTTATTCACGAATACCGCAAATTGCTGCTGCGTGACCCGCAACTGCCGGACGAGTTGTTGCCCGGCGATTGGGAAGGTCGTGCGGCCCGGCAGTTGTGCCGCAACATTTACCGTTTGATCTACGCCAAGGCCGAGGAATGGCTGAACAGTGCACTGGAAACCGCCGACGGCCCGTTGCCGGATGTGGGCGAGAGCTTTTATCGACGCTTTGGCGGGTTGAAATAACCCGTCGAGGGTAAAGGAGAGTCGCTGTTCAGGAGAACCTGTTGATTGACGTAGACAATAAAAACAAGCCTGCGTGAGGCCTGACATGATTTCTACAACTGCACAGCGCCAGGATGGGTTCGATCAGTGGATCCATCAGATCAACCAGATCTGTGGCGCCTTCAACGCACAACCCCTGGGCACCGGTTTTGCGGGCCAGATCCGCGAATACCGCAGCGATGCCCTCAAGCTCAGCTTCGTCGACGCCTGCCAGGCGCGGCTGTACCGCACGCCGCAGGAAGTGGCGGCGGGCGAGGGTGGCAAATACTTTGCGGTGTTCCAGCTCGATGGCACTGCGGGCATGGCCCAGGGCGACGACAGGGTGCAGCTGTCCGCCGGGGACATCACCTTGATCGATGCGGCGCGGCCCAGTGATTTCACCTACAGCGAAAACTCCCGGCAGTTGTCGTTGATCCTGCCGTATCAACTGGTTGAGCAGACCCTGCGCTTCAACCAGGTCAAGTGCGGCCACCGCATCGCTGCGTCGTCGCCCATTGCCATGCTCTCCCATCGGCTGATCCTCGACGCCACGCGCCAACAGCATCTGACCCGGCAGGAAAGCGAAGCGACCCTGGAGGCGATCGTCAGTCTGTTGCGCCCGGCCATCAGCCAGACCGACGATTGCACCGATCCGCACGAGCGGACCTTCCGCAAGACCCTGAGCTTCATCGACCAGCACATCCGCTGCGAAGAACTGTGCCCGGAATGGCTGGCGCGGGAAGTCGGCATGTCGACTCGTGGCCTGTACCGGATGTTCGCCAAAAAAGGCCTGGTGGTGGCGCGCTACATCAAGAACCGCCGGCTGGACCTGTGCGCCGAATCCCTGCGCCAATCGCGCAAGGAAGAGAAATTGTCGGTGCTGGGGTATTCGTGGGGTTTTTCCGATTCGAGCTATTTCTCGACGGCATTTAAATCGCGTTTCGGCATAGCGCCGGGGGAGTATCGCAAGCAGCATGCGTGACCGTTTGCATGGGCACCGCTTAACCCTGTGGGAGCGAGCCTGCTCGCGATAGCGGTCATTCAGTGACAAAGATGTCGCCTGACACTCCGTCATCGCGAGCAGGCTCGCTCCCACAGTTTTTTTGTGTGTGACTCATTTCGGGGAGTTGAGGTTTAGCGTCGGCGTTTCATCGAAGAAATTCCACGGCTTGAGCAGCACATGCACCCATTCGGTCGGCATGATCGGCCATTCTTCGGCCCGGGCGATGTGGGTGGTGCCGGTGGTCAGCCAGACCACGTCGTCGGTGTTCTCGATCGAATGGTTATCCTGGGTGAATTGCCCCAGTCCCGAGTCTTTGTCCGAGCGGTTCGGGTACTTGCCTTCCGGGTACTTTTCCTCCGGGTTGTATTGCGTCACCCACAGCTGTTTGTCCATGAAGCTCAGGCGGTGGTACAGCCATTCATCGGTGCCGAAGTTGGCGCCCTTGGCCACCGGGTGCGTGCCACCGGCATAGGGAATCAGCTGGTAGGACACCGGGTTGCCGACCTTGTTTTCCTTGCTGAAGTTGGTCAGCAGGCGCACGGTCGATGGGTCGAATTTCTGCGCCGCTTGCTGCTCGGTGCTGACCACGCGGGTTTCGGTCTGCATGGTGCTGGTACGCGGGCCGCCTCGGTCGTTGGGCAGCACTACCGGGTTCACCTCTACCAGGGAGTTTTGCTCGCCGTCCACGTCCATGTCGAGGCGGAAGTTATAGATGTGCTGGTGCGTGGTGCCGACGATGTTGTGGTCCAGCAAGGTGCCATAGCGCGTGTCTTCCTTGGCGGTGTCTTCGTGCATGGTCCTGGATTTCACGCCCTTGACCGCTTCGATGCCGGTGGCGCCGGCGTCGATGCCGATGGTGCCGTTCTGCTGGAAGACCCAGTCGAAGATGTAGTCGTAGTTGCCGACGGTGCTGATCCAGCGCATCACCAGTTCGCGCCGCTCGGTGCTGAGGTTGGGCTGGCCCATTTCCTGGTGTTTGTATTCCGGCCCGGCGTAGCGCTCGAACACCGCCATGGCCCGCGGGATCGCGGTCGGTGCGCCGGTGTAGTCGGCGATGGTGGCGTCCAGCAGCACGGCGTTTTCCGGGGCGTCTTTACCGCGGGCGATTGGCGAGGTCAGGGTGCCCATGCCGTAGTCGCCCGAGTCGAGGTAGGCCTTGAAGTACCAGCCGACGTCCGGGTCGCCGTAAGGCACGATCATGCCGCCCAGGGAGCCTTCGTACATGACCTTGCGCTTCTTGCCCTGGTCGTCATAGGTGACCGTGGACAGGATCGGGCCGACCCGCGAATCGAGGCGAACGTGGAAATCCCAGTTCTGCCAGTGAATGCTGTTGCCGGTGATGGTGTAGTTCTTGCCTTCGGGTTCGATGATTTCCAGCGGCTTGACCGCTACGCCCTTGCGCCCGCGTCCGTCGTAGGGCGTCGGTTTCATCGGCACCGGAATCAGCGCTTCGTCTTCGATCTTGATGAGCTTTTTCTGCTCCAGATCGACAATCGCCACCAGGCCCTCGATCGGGTGCGCCCAATAGTTGCCGTCATCGACGTTGAGGTAGCTGACGATCTTCAGCAGGCGCTTGTCCTGGGCCAGACCGTCCTTGCCGTCGAAGTAACCGACGGTCAGCGGCGTCGCGACGACCTTCTTCACATCGTTGATGCCGCGCTTGGCCAAGGCTTGCGCGTATTCGGGGCTGGTCTCGACTGCGGTCTGCACCGTGGCGAAATCATCCAGCAGCACCATGCCGTGGGCGCCTTCGATCGGCTTCCATGAGTTGAGCGTCTTGCTGTCTAGATCCACCAGCGCTTCGATCACATGCTTGCCGTCGAGCACCACGATAGTGGCCTGGCGCGGCTGTGTGACGTTTTGCCCGGTGAAGACGAAGTTCCACACCTGATCCTTCGGCGGTTCCTTGACCGATACTTCGGTGAAGCGAAAACCTGGCTTGTAGTGTTCCGATTGCTTGACGATGTCCACCGCCGTGGTGATTTCAGCCGCACTCAGGGGGTTGAGCGGGTTGGGACGGGTTTCGACGACGAAGGTCGTGTCCAGGCCGGACTGGAAGACCTGGTTGATGAAGTCCTTGGACATGTACGCCGTCTTGCCCTTGAACACCACGGGCACTGTCAGCTCCATGCGCTTGCCGTTGAGCATGGCCACTTTACTGTCCGGCTTGACCTTGAGATAGACGCCGTCCTTGGCAATGGTGAACAGGTTCGAGTAGTCGTCCCATTTGACGGTGGCACCAAATTCCTCGAGACCCGCTTGCAGCGGCACCATTTCGGCGTGGCCACCGTGGGCTTGGGCGTTGCTCATGCACAAGGGCAGGCCGAGGACGCTCAGGGAAATGGCCAGGGCGAGCCGGGCAAGCGGTGATCTTTTGGGCGATGCTTTGGCGCTGGACATGGGTGCATTCCTGGAGAAAAGCCGGTGACTGGCATTGTTGCACTTTGCTACAGCCAGTCGATGCCTGCCTTTGGATTCCTGCCAGATTGCTTTGTGTGCCTGCCTTTTACTTGCGCATCGCCACATACGAATTGCGCAGGTCGCTGGCCCAGCCGTCGAGCACGCCCTTGACGTTGGCCGTGGTAATCACCTGCTTGTCGTTTTCCAGCGGTATTCCCGTGCCTTTGCGCACTACCGTGGCGACGAGGGTTTTGCTCCCGCCATCGAGAAAGGCGACCTCGGTGGCAATTTCACTGTCCTGGTCACGGATTCCGGTGGCGGTACTGACGCCTGCGACAACCAGGGTGATCGGTAGCCATTCGTAAAAGCGCAGGCCCTGGGTGCTGGCGGTCACTCGAGTGATGGCCGGCCGCACGATCAGGGTTTTAGGGCCGGGAGTGCTGACCACGGTCAAGACCTTGCCCAGCTCATGCTTGAGCACCGCATCGTAGTACCAGGTGGTGTCGCCAAGGGTGGTCTGTGGCAGGCGTTCGCTCGGCTTGGGCTCCGGGTAGTAGCGGCTCGGTTCGATGTAGACCTGGGTGTAGCGGTCGAGCTCAAGCTTCGGGTTTACCCAACTCAGTACCGGTTGGCCCGAGGGCGACTGGTGCTCCGTCAAGGTGCTGTAGTCGTTCAAAAAACCTGAATAGTTGTCCGGCGCGACGGTTTTGCTGCTGCACGCTGAGAGGGCGATGCTGGCGACTGCCAAAAGCGGCAGCGAGAAGAGTTTTCTCATCAAGGGGTTCCTGGGTGGAGGGGGGAGCTAGGCAGGTCTTCCGAGCATTCGATACGCAGATCGCCGTTGGCCATGATCCACTGGGTGAACTCGGCAATCGGAACGCGGTGGATGTATTCCACCCATGTCCCGGTGCTCGGGCTGTATTGCTCGAAATAGCGGCGCAACACGACGTGGGTCCGATCATCGGTCAGTCCCAGGCACGCCTGCTGGAATAGAATCGGCTCGTCGTTCGCTGGCGCACTGGTGCGTTGGTTGAGGATCACCGTATGAGTGCTGTCGGTTGTCTCGGTCGCGTAATTCGATCCCTGCATGGAAGACCTCATGAATTGGAATCCGCGCAGGGTGCCGCAGGGCAGTAACGACCGTATGTCCGATTGATGTCGGGCGGGCAGGAATGTTTCCGGGTTGAAATATATGACCCTGGCCGCGGAATGGTTTTAGATACGCTCTTTTTTTGACCCTGGATCCCCTGAACGTGAGCAGACTGCTGATCGTCGACGACGATGTGGAAATCTTGTCCCTGCTGAAGCAGTTTTTTGTCCAGCATGCCTACGAGGTGGACCTGGCCACCCATGGCGAGGCCATGTGGACGATGATCGAGAAAAATCGTCCGGACATCATCATCCTTGACCTGATGCTTCCCGGCGAAGGTGGCCTGAGCCTGTGCCAGAAATTACGCGCGCAGACGGACATTGCAATCGTCATGCTGACCGCGATGGGTGAACTGAGCGACCGCATCGTCGGCCTGGAACTGGGCGCCGACGATTACCTGACCAAACCTTTCGACCCGAGGGAATTGCTCGCCCGACTGCGCGCCGTTCAGCGTCGCGCCGGCGAGAAAAGCCAGGGGCGCGAGCCGACGCGGCCGATCATCACGTTCGCCGATTGGCACCTGGATATCACCTGCCGCGAATTGCGCTCGCCCGAGGGCGTGATGATTCCGTTGTCCGCTGGCGAGTTCGATCTGCTGTTGGTGTTTCTCGAGCATCCGCAGCGCATTCTCACCCGGGAACAGCTGATCGACCTGGCTCGCGGCCAGAACCACGAGGCCTATGACCGCAGCATCGATGTGCAGGTCAGTCGCCTGCGCCGCAAGATCGAGCCCGACAGCAAGCGCCCGGACCTCATTCGCACGGTGCGTAATGGGGGCTATATGTTCTGCGCCAAGGTGACCCGCTCGTGATTCGGCGCCTCGATACCCTCAGGTCGCGGATTGCACTGACAATCGTCGCGGCGATGCTCGCTTCGCTGGCCCTCAATGGCCTGTTCGTGCAGCTGGCGGGCACCTGGGGGCGCCCGCCGATCGACCGCACCGGCCTGCTGGAGCAGATTGCCGCGAACGTCCGGGTGATCGAGGCGGCGCCCGTCCCGTTGCGCTCGTCATTGGCCCTCGCCGCGAGCCATCCGACGCTTGAGGTGGTCTGGCACGAACGGCGGGGCGACTTCCATCTGCCCTCGAACGGTACGCAGGTGGGGACTGAACATTCGCCGCTGCAAGAGTTGCTCGGTGATGCCCCCCGGGACATCCAGGTCTTCAACCCCGGCGACTGGCCGGACCACAGCCCCCAGGCGCACTACGTGGCCCTGGTTCAGCTACGCGATGGCAGCTGGCTGTCGTTCACGCCCCCGGAACGCAGCTGGGGGCTCGATTCCAATGTACGGATCCCGATCATCATTGCCTTGGGGCTGGTGGCAACCCTGCTGGTCGCCTGGATTGCCACGCGGCAACTGGCCAATCCGCTGCAACGTTTTGCCAGCGCGGCACGGCGCTTTGGAGGTGACCTGCGCGCGCCGCCGATCAAGATCGAAGGCCCCCATGAGATACGCCAGGCAATCATTGCCTTCAACACCATGCAGGCACAGATCCGCCACTTTCTCGGCGAGCGCACACAGATGCTCGCGGCGATCTCCCACGACTTGCGCGCGCCCCTGACGCGGATGCGCCTGCGCAGCGAATTCATGGAAGACCTGGAACAGCAGCGCAAAATGGTCCGCGACATCGAAGAGATGCAGACGATGATCAACGCGGCGCTGGGTTTTTTCCGGGATGAAAGCCACGGGGAGCAGAGCACCGCATTCGACCTTTCGGAACTGCTGCAGACGATCGTCGACGACTTTCGCGACCAGGACATCGTCGTCGACTTCAGCGGTCCAGCCCATCTGGTGTACGAAGGCCGTCCGCTCGGGATCAAGCGGGTGATCGTCAACCTGCTGGAAAACGCCGTGAAATATGGCCAGAAACCGGCCATCGGGCTGACGGGGGATGGGCGCAGGGTCTGCATCGAAGTCAGCGACGAGGGCCCCGGTATCCCCGAGTCCGCCCTCGAACAGGTGTTCGATCCCTTTTACCGACTGGAGACTTCACGCAACCGGGATACCGGTGGCGTGGGGCTGGGACTGTCCGCCGCGCGGGCGATCGTGCGCGAGCAGGGGGGGGAGCTGACGCTGCGCAATCGCAGCGGCGCGGGGTTGGTGGCGCGTGTTGAACTGCCGGGCGCTCGCGGCGCAAAGGCTATCGAGCGTTAGTCGTTGATCGACCGTTAGTCCGCCCGGCCGCAAACCGTTGCCTTGGCTTAATAGGAAGCATTACTATTCACGTCCTCGCACCCACAGCACACCGCAATGACCCCCAAGCTGCCCCGCAGACACGGCTTTTTCGAGCACTACGAAGAGTTGGTTGGCACCTGGACCCGTCGCCTGAGAAACCGTCAACAGGCCGAGGACCTGGCCCACGATACCTTCGTGCGGGTGCTCGAGTCGGATTCGGCGGCGGTGCAGCAACCCCGGGCCTATTTGCACCAGACGGCGCGCAACATCGCGGTGGACGGTTATCGGCGTGAGGATCGGCGGGGCGCCATGGAGTCGGAGGCGATCGATCTCAGTGTGTCGTCATCCGGCGACCCGGAGCATTTCATGCAAGCGATCCAGTTGGCGGATTCCATCGAACGGGCGCTCACCGAGCTGCCCGTCAACTGCCGCAAGGTGTTTGTCTGGCAGAAAATCGAAGGCCTGACCCAGGCTGAAATCGCCGAACGCCTGGGACTGTCCAAGAACATGGTGGAAAAGTATATGATCCGCACGCTGCGGCATCTGCGTGACCGCCTGGATGAGTTGCAGTCATGATGTGCGGTGGCCTTGAAAATACCCGTAGGAGCTGCCGCAGGCTGCGATCTTTTGGCGGTCTTGAAGTGGCCGAAGATCAAAAGATCGCAGCCTTCGGCAGCTCCTACACCAACCGCATACCGCGTGATTTCTCATCCCCGGCCAAACAGGAACTTCCATGATGGATACTCGTGATTGTGCGTGCGGGCAAACAGCGGTTCGCGATGAAGCGGCGCGGTGGTTTGTGCGTTTTCAGGAACCCGCGGTCGATGTCGAGGCGTATCGCCAATTCGACAGCTGGCTGAACCAGCATCCTCAACACCGCAACGAATTCGAAGTGCTCCAGGGCCTGTGGAGCGCCGCCGACCTGCTGCCGACGGCGCGTCTGCAGGCGTTGTGCGAGGAAGCGCCGAATCGCAGCAAACCACGCCCGTTGCTGCGCTACGCGGTTGCGGCCAGTGTGTTGGCGGTGGCCGTCGGCCTGGGGCTATTCAACGTTTTGCAGCAACCTTCGCCCTACACCGCCGAGTTTTCCACGGCGCTGGGCGAGCGTCGCCAGGTCGCCTTGCCCGACGGCTCGACAGTCGATCTGGATAGCCGCAGCCGCATTCAGGTGCGTTTTGAAAAGGATCGTCGCGCCATTGAACTGAGCGATGGCGAAGCGCTGTTCAACGTCGAACACGACAGCAACCGGCCCTTTGTGGTCGAGGCGGGTAGCGGCAAGGTCATCGTCACCGGCACGCGCTTCGATGTGCGCCGGGGCAGCAGCGACACTCGGGTGGTGGTGGAGCAGGGCACGGTCAAGGTGCAGGGACGCGACGCCGCCGCCGACGACTTCATCAGCCTGACCGCCGGCCTGGGCAGCCATGTCGATGCCGCGGGCAAGGTCGCGCCGGCCTACGCGGTCAATCCCGCCGAACTGACGGCCTGGCGCAGCGGCAAACTGGTGTTCAACAACGCCAGCCTGGCCGACGTTGCCGAGCAGGTCTCGCGCTATCGGGAAAAGCCGCTCAAGGTCGGCAATGCCGCCGTGGGCAATCTGCGCCTGACCAGCGTGTTCAAGTCCGACAATACCGACGCCTTGCTCAAGGCCTTGCCGAACATCCTGCCGGTGGCCGTGCGCACCCTCGACGACGGCAGCCAGGAAATAATTTCAAAATAAAATTCAGGTTTTTTTCGAGTTCATCGTCTTCCTGTTCAACTGCAACTGGTTTGCATTAACAAGCGCACACTCTTGCGATCTTCAGGATTACGTTCGACGTGAAAAAGACCACCGCTAAAAACAACAAATCCACTTGGTTGCCGCTGGCCCTTGCACTGGCGGTCAACCTGGCGCTGCCTCAGGCATTCGCTGCCGACGCTATCCACATTCCGGCGCAACCCCTGGGTCAGGCCCTGAGTCAGCTGGGCCAGCAAACCTCGCTGCAGGTATTTTTCAGTCCGGAATTGGTGGCCGGCAAACAGGCCCCGGCGGTGGAAGGCAATATCGCGCCGGAAGAAGCGCTGCGCCAGTTGCTGCAAGGCAGCGGCCTGCAGTACCAGATCGATGAAGGCTCGGTGACGCTGCTGCCAGCCGCGGCAGCGACCTCTGCGGCGAACGGCCCGCTGGAGCTCGGCGTGACCGACATCAAGGTGGTGGGCGACTGGCTTGGTGATGCCGATGCCGCGGTGGTGCAGAACCACCCCGGTGCCCGTACCGTGATTCGCCGCGAGGCCATGGTCGAGCAGGGCGCGATGAATGTCGGCGACGTCTTGAAGCGTGTGCCGGGTGTGCAGGTGCAGGAGGCCAACGGCACCGGTGGTAGCGATATTTCGCTGAACGTCGGCGTGCGCGGATTGACCTCGCGCCTGTCGCCACGCTCGACTGTGTTGATCGATGGCGTACCGGCAGCCTTCGCCCCCTATGGCCAGCCGCAATTGTCCATGGCGCCGATTTCCTCCGGGAACCTCGACAGCATCGACGTGGTACGTGGCGCAGGCTCCGTGCGTTACGGGCCACAGAACGTCGGCGGAGTGATCAACTTCGTGACGCGAGCAATCCCTGAAACAGCCTCGGCGGAAATCGGCAGCACCCTGGAAACCTCCCAGCATGGTGGCTGGAAGCACATCGATACAGTTTTCGCCGGCGGCACCGCCGACAACGGCATGGGCGTGGCGCTGTTGTATTCCGCGGTGAACGGCAACGGTTACCGCAAAAGCAACAACGGCAATGACATCGACGACGTGATCCTCAAAACGCACTGGGCGCCGACCGATGTGGATGACTTCAGTCTCAATTTCCACTACTACGACGCCAGCGCCGACATGCCCGGCGGCCTGACCCAGGCCCAATATGACGCCGATCCGTTCCAGTCCGACCGCGACCACGACAACTTCAGCGGCCGGCGCAAGGATGTGTCGTTCAAGTGGATTCGGCAACTTGACGACCGCACCCAGGCCGAGGTGCTGACCTACTACACCGACAGTTTTCGTGGCAGCAACATCGCCGCTCGCGATCAGAAAACCCTCGGCTCGTTCCCGCGCACCTACTACACCTTCGGTATCGAACCACGGGTCTCCCATGTGTTCGATGTCGGCCCGAGCACCCAGGAAGTCAGCGTCGGTTATCGCTACCTGAAAGAAGCCATGCACGAAGAAGCCAGCCGCCTGGCGCTGGTCAACAACGAGCCGGTGGTGCGTCCGGGTTCGGACGGCCACGTCTATCAGGACCGTACCGGTGGCACTGAAGCCAACTCGGTGTACATCGACAACAAGATTGACGTCGGCAACTGGACCGTCACCCCGGGTATCCGTTTCGAACACATCAGCACCGATTGGCATGACCGCCCAGTGCTCGACACCGCTGGCAGGCCGGTGCCGGAGAAGAACCGCAGTATCGAAAGCAACGAGCCGCTGCCGGCCCTGAGCGTGATGTATCACATCTCCGATGCCTGGAAACTGTTCGCCAACTACGAGACTTCGTTCGGCAGCCTGCAGTACTTCCAGCTGGGCCAGGGCGGCACGGGTGACGAGACCGCCAATGGCCTTGAGCCGGAAAAAGCCAAGACCTACGAGCTCGGTACGCGCTACAACGATGAAGTGTGGGGCGGTGAAGTGACGCTGTTCTACATCGACTTCGATAAAGAGCTGCAATACATCAGCAACGATGCCGGCTGGACCAACCTCGGCGCCACCACGCACCAGGGGATCGAGGCTTCGGTGCACTATGACATGGCGGCCCTCGACCCGCGCCTGGCCGGCCTGACCGCCAACGCCGGCTACACCTACACCCGCGCTGTCTATGAAGGCGAGATTCCGGACTTCAAGGGCCGCGACCTGCCGTTCTACTCGCGCCAGGTGGCGACGGCCGGGCTGCGCTACGACATCAATCGCTGGACCTACAACCTGGATGCCTTCGCCCAGTCCAAACAACGCTCGCCGGGCGTGGCGGTGAACGCTGACGGCAGCTTCAGCAACAACTACATCACCGAAGGCACGGCGGATGGGCAGTACGGCGACATTCCGGGCTATGTCACCTGGAACGCGCGTGCGGGCTACGATTTCGGTCCGCAGGTGTCGAACCTGAAGCTGGGGGCCGGGGTGAAAAACATCTTCGACAAGCAGTACTTCACCCGCTCCAGCGACAACAATGCGGGCATGTATGTGGGTACGCCGCGCACGTTCTTTGTGCAGGCCAGTGTCGGGTTCTGATCCTGAATCAGACCGCTTGACCTGGCTCGCGCCCGGTCTTGCGGTCCGGGATTACCCCGCGCACATTTACCTGTCAGGGGGCAGAAGAAAGTCAATGGTCGGCCCGCTGTTGCCCGCTGCATCCCCTCCCTTGAGGCAGACTTTCTGCTGGCCTTCGGCAGTGGATACATGGAAAACCCCGGTTTGCGGTGAGACGCTCTGGAAGCCATCTTCCCCATCGCAGTCAACCGATTGCACGCTGCCGGTTTTGTATCGGTATTGATTGGGATCAAGGTAGGGTCTGACGGGAAAGGCCCGGACGTCGTAATCGCTCACCCCAATCAGATCAGCTTTGTACATCGGCGAGAGCGGCGCAGGGGCTTCCATTAACCAGCGCCAGTAGACAATGGCATTTGGAGCATCCCGTTCCCCCGGTACGTCAGTTGGACGCTGCTGGCCAGTCACGCAAAAAAAGTACAGGCCGGCACCTTCCTGAAGTTCTTTTTCCAGTTGGTTCTCCCCTTCCGGCTTGCTGGCGTAAACCTGGCCATATTTACCCATCGATGCGCAATCGGCGAGATTGCGCGAGTATTGGTAGCGATAGTAAGGCGCCTTCAGGGACATCCGCTGGACCCACTTCCAGGGGATGATGTCGCCGTTGGTATCACGCTGGACTTTCTCGTAATCGTGAGCCTCCGTTGAGAGTGGAAATGACCAGGTGGGCCCTAAAGGACAGCGCGCCTGGGCGTGATTGAAATTTCCTTCGTCGAAGCAATTACCCAGGCCTTGCGCGGGTGAAGCGTAATTGGTCTCGGGTCGCTTGTTCACCTCGCCTTCGTTCACTTCACAGGGGGCCCCCGTGGAACATGTGTGCTGACCGCTGCCACGGGTGGTCGTACCCAGCACACCGACGATTTCATTCGTGTAACGGCCCAATACCGGCGAGCCGGATATTCCGTTGACGACATCCAGGCATCGATTGCTCGTCTGATCGACCCACCGCCATGGCCCCTCAAGGATAGCGGCCTGATGATCCTGCTCGCAGGCCATGCGCTGCACGAAACCATTGACAGGCGCCCCAACGATAAGGGTGTCGGTACCCTGCGTCAGTGCATGAGTGGCCATTTTGAGGGGTTTGATGCCGTCGGCGATCAACTGATCCAGAGACAGGTCCAGTTGGATGATGGAGATATCATGACCCCTGAGGGTGCTCCAGTTGATGGTGCTGACGGAGTACGTTTTTTGCCGCTGCACAGTGTCGTGGAAGAAATTGAAGGTCACCGTGCCGGTCGCTGGCTGGTTCACGATGAATTCGTTGGAGAGTTGCGGGTCAGTGCAATGTCCGGACGTCAGGACGTATGCAGGGCTCGAGACCCTTCCACTGTCGCTCGTGTCGATGAGGGCGCCAGTGCACGTCATGCCACCGGCCACCTCGACCCGACCGATGGCTTCCCAGTGTGTGTAACCTTCGTTGGCGTTGGACAATTGTTCTGCTGGCGAGAGATTTGGCGTTCCTTCACCCCAGTCCACGCTAACGGACGCTGCGTGTGCTCCTTTTCCGTAGAAGATGAAAAGACTGGTGCAGACCAGTGCCACGATCAGTGATGGTTTCATCATTCAGACCTGAGAATGTGCAGGGCTACATGATGTTCAGCAGACTGGAAAGCGGCTACTGTCATAAATGACAGTAAATTGTGCCGTTGATCGGAGAAGTACTTTTACCCGGTCCTCATACCTTCAACACTTTTCCGCCGATCGCTACCGCCAGCAACAACAGCGCCATCAAGCCGAAGGCAAAACTCAAGCTGGCGGCATGGGCGACAAATCCGATCACCGCGGGCCCGGCGAGTATGCCCGCGTAACCCAGGGTGGTAATGGCCGGCACGGCGATGCTTTCCGGCATCACGGTTTGCTTGCCTACTGCGGTATACAGCACCGGCACGATGTTGGAACAGCCGGCGCCCAGCAATGCATAACCCACCAGCGCCGCTTCCCAACTGGGGGCGAACGTGGCCAGGCACAGCCCGGCCGCCGCCGTCACCCCGCCGAAAACAATGACCCGGGTCGCACCCAGGCGCCGCACTATCGAATCGCCGGTCAGGCGACCCACCGTCATGGTCAGGGCAAATGCTGCGTAGCCCAAACCGGCATAGGCCTTGTCGATGCCGCGTTCCTGCGCCAGGAATACCGCGCTCCAGTCCAGGGCGGCGCCTTCGGCGAGGAACACGATGAAACACATCCCGCCGATAAACAGCACGATGCCGTGGGGAACCGCGAACGCCGGCCCCGAACTTTCGCTGCCATAGGGCAGCATGTGCGGTGCAGCCTTCAACAGCGCAACCAGCAGCAGGACAATGACCACCAGCATCGCGCCCAGCGGCGCGAGCCCCAGGCCGAGCAGCGCACTGACGCCCGCCGCGCCGACGATTCCGCCCAGGCTGAACAAGCCGTGGAACCCCGACATCATGTTTTTGCCGCTGGCCCGTTCGACGATCACCGCTTGCAGGTTCACCGTCGAATCCACAGTGCCCAGGCCCGCGCCGAACATGAACAGTGCGCCAATCAGGGCTGGAATCGACGTTACCGTAGCCAGCAGCGGCAGCGCCGCACAGATCAACAGGGTGCCGCCGGTCGCCACCTTGCGGCAACCGAAGCGCGAGGCCAGGAGGCCGGCCACGGGCATGGCCAGTATCGAGCCGACACCCAGGCACAGCAGCAGCAAACCCAGGGTGCCTTCATCCAGCCCGGCCCGCGCCTTGGCATAGGGCACCAGCGGCGCCCACGCGGCGATACCGAACCCGGCGATGAAAAAGGCGATGCGCGTGGACATCTGTTCCTGGCGTCCTGGCACGAATGAAGTCCGGGTGTTGAGGTTGGTCATATCAATCCTTGGCAAAAAACGTCGCGTCTGCAAGGGACAATGACTTGCCCCGTGGGTTCGTTCAGCGGCCGTGGCGTCCTGCACGCCGACAGGCTGACATCCTTGCACAGCCAAGGCGTGTTTCGCGATATGTTGTGCCAAAGCCAAATATCCAGCAGGGAGGGGCGCCATGGCGCGGATGTACGATGCACGGGGCAATATCTACGGGGTGGTGGCGCCAGAGACGCTGCGCCGGCAGGGCATCGATGTGCCCGATCAGGCCGACCACGCCGCACAGACCCGCGAGACTTGGACGCTGGCGGCCATCGAAGCGTGCTGTGCCTGGGCGCCCGGCACGCAACCGCCGGGCAGCAAGGATCATCGCAGCGACGGCTTGCTGGTCGGCCCCTTTCAGTCAGCGCCGCCCTTTGATCTGTTGATCGTCAATACCGACGGCACCCTGGCCGAGCGCAGTGGTAACGGGCTGACGATTTTTTCCCAGGCGTTGAGCGACCAGGGGCTTTTTCCCGGCGACGAAGCCTGCGTGCTCAGGGTGCATCACGACAAATCCGACACGCCTTCACCGGGGCAGACCGCAGTGAAAGCTGCGCAAGTCGAGGGCGTGCAGGGTTTCTGGCTCGACCTGGGCCAGCCTGGATTCGGGCCGTCGGCGGTCAGTGCCGTTGGCGTTGAAGCTGCGCAATTGAACGGGTGTGAGCTCAGTCACGTGCGGCAATTGTCGGCGCTTAATGGCGCCTGGTCGCGCAGTCAGTTAGTACGGGTCGGCAATCCCCATTGCGTGACGCTGGTGGACGGCGCCGAGGCCTTGCCGAGCAATGAGCAGATGCGCGAGCCGGCGATGGGCGAAGGGCTGACGCGTATCGCGTTCGCCATGCCGACCGGGGCCGGGCAGCCTTGTGCGGCGGGGATCAATTTGCAATGGGCGATGCATGAATCCGGGCAGTGCGTGGTTGCGCGAGTGTTCGAGCGGGGCGAAGGGCCGACGGCGTCCTCGGGGACGAGTGCGACGGCGGTGGCGTGTGCGGCGTGGCGGGTCGGTTGGGTCCGCGCTGGCGAGGTGAAGGTGACGATGCCTGGTGGCACGGCGCCGATTTTGCTGGAAGAAGAGCTGGGAGAGCTGAGTCGGGTCAGCCTGTTTGGTACGGCTCGATTGATCGGTTGAATTTGAAGTCGCCTTCGCGAGCAAGCCCGCTCCCACAGTGGGTCAGTGTTCGCAATCCACTGTAGGAGCGGGCTTGCCCGCGAAGGGGCCAGCCCAGTCACCGCAACCTTCAGATCTGCTCGCCGGAGAACTCCACCACCGGCATCGTCCGCTTCATCAACACCTTGCCGCCACGCACCGAATACAGCGGCAAGCCCTGGCTGCGAATGACCTCGTAATCGTTCTCCGCGGACAGGATCAGCAAGTTCGCCGGCCGTCCGGGTTCAAGCCCGTAGCGCTCATCCAATGCCATCGCCCTGGCGCTGTTGACGGTGACCAGGTCCAGGGCGTTTTGCAGGTTGCGATAACCGAGCATGTGACAGATGTGCAGGCCGGCTTCGAGCACCCGCAGGATGTTGCCATTGCCCAGGGGGTACCAGGGGTCGACGATCGAATCCTGGCCGAAACACACGTTCATGCCGGCTTCCAGCAGCTCGTTGACCCGGGTCACGCCCCGGCGTTTCGGGAAATTGTCGAAACGCCCTTGCAGGTGGATGCTTTCGGTGGGGCAGGAGACGAAGCTGATCCCCGCGTGCCCGAGCAGGCGAAACAGCTTGGCGCAGTAGGCGTTGTCATACGAGCCCATCGCCGTGGTATGGCTGGCGGTGACCCGCGAGCCCATGTCGCGGCTGCGGGCTTCTTCGGCCAGCACTTCGAGGAAGCGTGACTGCGGGTCATCGGTTTCATCGCAATGCACGTCCACCAGGCAACCGGTGCGCTCGGCCAGGTCCATGAGGAATTTTATCGAGCTGACGCCCTGGTCGCGGGTGTACTCGAAATGCGGAATGCCGCCCACCACATCGGCACCCATGCGGATGGCTTCTTCCATCAGCTCGCGGCCATTGCGGTACGACTCGATGCCCTCCTGGGGGAATGCGACGATCTGCATGTCGACCAGATGCCGGCTTTCTTCGCGCACCTCGAGCATGGCCTTGAGCGCGGTGAGCTGCGGGTCGGTGACATCGACGTGGGTGCGCACATGCTGGATGCCGTGGGCGGCAAGGGCCTGGAGGGTTTTCCTGGCGCGCACCTTGGTGTCTTCTTCGGTGATGGTGACCTTGCGCTCGCCCCAGCATTCGATGCCTTCGAACAGCGTGCCGCTCATGTTCCAGCGCGGTTCGCCAGCGGTGAGGGTGGCGTCGAGGTGGATGTGCGGTTCGACGAAGGGCGGCACCACCAGGTTGCCACCGGCGTCCAGATCGTCGGGACCCAGGGTCGGCGCTTCGGTCTGCCGGGCGATGTTGCTGATCAGGCCGTTTTCCAGGTGCAGTTCATGCAGGCCTTCCTGGTTGCGCAGCCGGGCGTTGATGATGTGCATCGGGCAGATCCTTTCAGAGAACCGTTTGGACGATATCTCTACGTTAGCTCGGCAGCGGCAAATGCCGCCAGCGGTCTTTTTTAGCGCCGCCATATGTTTTGTTGACCGCGTACATATCCATTCCTGCGGTAACGGCCACTTATGGTTTCGCTCTTACAGCGAGTCACTTGGAAAAACGGAACGCCGCCCGGCCCCAAGTAACCAAGGGCTCTTGCCCCTGGCGTTCGGTGCCTCGCTGTGGCTCGGCATGCCCTCGCTCCGGTCCTGCTCCGTGGGCCCGCCGCGATGGGCCATCCATGGCCCAGCGCGGCTAAACCGGCATCCATGCCGGTTTGCCCACTGCGCAGAACCTCCACTCGGCCTCTCGATGGGGCAAGAAAATCAAAAGCAAAAGCAGAGCAAAAGCCAAAGCGAGGCGAGCTAACGCTCGACCTCGTTGTCAGGTGGTGCGCGTTCCCCTGTAGGAGCTGGCTTGCCAGCGATGGCGGCCTCAAGACCAACCCAATGTTCAAGGCGGCCGCGTCAAACCGTCATGTTCAACGGCAAAAAACGCATCAATGCAGCGACAACGGCTTCCGGTGCATCTTCCTGAACCAGATGCCCGGCTTTGGCCACCGCATGAAACTGCGCCCCCGGAATCATGGCCTGCAGGGCCCGCCCGCGATCGATGGGAATCCACTGGTCGTCCTCGCCCCAGAGAATCTGCACCGGGCAGCGAATCGTCGGGTACAGCCCCTCGGCCTCGCGGGTGTAGCGCTCGTCCATCTGCGCGATCTGGCGATAGAACGCCGCCTGCCCCGGATCGCCCAGCCACGGTTGCACATAGGGTGCGAGTTCGTCATCCGGGATGTCGCGCTTGATCGCCCCGCGGATATAAGCCGGGACTATGGCCCGCTGAATGTAGTCCGGCACACCGCTGAACGCAGCTTGGTGCTGACGCACATGTTGCACGAACGGCGAACCCCAGGGCGTCAGTGCCACCGGGTCGATCAGCGTGAGGCTGCGGTAATCCTTGCCGTTGAGCAAATGGCAGCGCAGGGCGGTTGCCCCGCCAAAGTCGTGGGCCACTACGTCCGGTTGATCCAGGCCCCAGTGTTCCAGCAACTGCGCCATTAACTGGTTTTGCACACCCAGGGAGACGTCGCCATCGACCTTTTCCGATTGCCCGTAGCCCAGCAAGTCGAAGTAGTGCACCCGATGCGTGGTGATGAAGTGCGGCGCAATCCGGTGCCAGACATGGGAAGAGAAGGGCGTGCCATGCACGAACACCAGCGGCGGGCCATCGCCGCGCACGGCATAGCGAACGGAATGCCCATTGAAGCGATAGCTTTGAGCCAGCGGCCAGTCAGTCATGTGCGTGTCCTCTTGGCAGGTGCGAGCCAAAAAGCATAGGCATAAAAAAACCACCGGTCTCGGTGGTTTTTTTGATCGATTGGCTCACTCGCCGCGATAGATGCACCCGCTGGTGCAAGTCTCGTGAATCCGGATGGCGCTCAATTCCGGCAGCAGCGGCTTGAGTTCCGCCCAGATGAATTTGGCCAGCACTTCACTGGTCGGATTCTCCAGGCCAGGAATATCGTTCAGGTAGTTGTGGTCCAGACGCTCATACAGCGGCTTGAAGATCGCCTTGATTTCCGAAAAGTCACGAATCCAGCCGGTGTGCGGATCGAGGTCGCCACTGAGGTGAATCGCCACTTTGAACGAGTGACCGTGCAGGCGGCCGCACTTGTGGCCGTCCGGGACGTGGGGCAGGCGGTGGGCGGATTCGAAGGTAAATTCTTTGAAGATTTCCACAGTGGTTTCAGCTCTGTTCAGGTGGCGATCGCCGCGGCGATGTGGGCAGGTGGCGAGTTTAACAGCTTGTCCTGACTAAAGGGTCAGCAAGCGTTCGGCGAGACGACCGTTGGCCGCCAGTTCGAGAAACTCGTCGCCCAGGCGGCGGCTTTCATCCATGGTCGTGCGCCAGTATTTCTGACGGCTCGGGGCGTCGCCCACGAAACGCTTGAAGTCATTGCGGTCTGGCAATTTGCCATAGGGCAGGCGCGCCAGGTACTCCTTCGAAGGCGCCAGCAGCAGCACATCCTGCAAGCGCTTGGGGCAGGCGCGACGCCATGGCAGGGTCTTGTCGAACCAGCCGGGAATCACCCGGTCGGTGAAGTGCGGATAAAGCACGATGTCGTTGCCGCTGTAGGGCAAGTCCAGGTGATAGTCCAGCAGACCGCCATCGCGGAATGTACCCGTACCTGCGCCAGGAAGATGACGCACGCCTTCCATCACCATCGGGATAGAACCCGAGGCGAGCAGGGCTTGGCGCAGATTGGCGCTGTCCAGGGCGACGAAGCGCGACGCAAAGTCGTTCAGCGCGTTGACCGGCGGTGCCAGGCGCGGATCGTGGATGATCAGCCGCTCGAAGTGCCGGGACAGCCGCGCACGACCGCGCAGGTTGTCGGCGATCACTGACGACAGGCCCAGGCCCAGTCGGCCCCGGTGGTCGTCCGCGAGCAGTCCGTGGCTTTTGACCACCATGATATTCAAGCGGTAATGGGGGTTGTCGAGCACAGCCGCGTCACGCCCGTCGAGCAGATCATCGAGCATGCGCCGGGAGCTTTCGCTGATCTGCGCCATGGTCACGCCTTTGGCAAAGTTCTGCTCGGTATACAGCTGGCCGAGGCGCCGCAGGCCTTCGGCGGCATCCGGCAGGCAGGCACTGGCGAAACGCCAGGAGCCCACCGATGCACCGATCAACGAGCGCTCGCGCGGCACCGCCGGCAACCATTCGCCAAACAAGGCCAGGTCCAGTCCCTGAATGCCCAAGGCCTTGGGACCGCCGGCGGCACCGGGCAGCGTGCCGACATCGGCGGCGCTCAAACCGTTCTGGCGAATGCGTGCCAGTGCCCGGGCGCCGGCCTTGAGCGTCAGGGAGGGGAACTTGATATGGATAGCGGTCATACCGGTCTCGAATGCGGGCGAACCGGCGGATTATAAGCGTGCTTACACGCAATTTCCCTGACGTGGTTCCCGTCTTTGGCCGATGACCGCTTGCGTGGGCCGTTTACTGGCGTGAAGTGACTTTGTCCGACGAGGCTACAGTACCGCCGCCGCAATTGATGTAAGAAGACGATTTCAGCCAACGCTGGTCCGGATAGTAGGAAAACAGCAGCTGTCCATCCTTCATCGAGTCAATCAGGCGATGAGCGATGGCGGGCCTGACCGCCGGGCAACCCAGGCTCCTGCCGATCCGGCCGTTGGCGCGAGCCAGCACCGGGCTGACATAGGGCGCGCCGTGAATGACGATGGCCCGGTCAAAGGCGTTATCGTTGAAGCCAGGCTCCAGGCCTTCCATGCGCAAGGAATAGCCGTTCTTGCCGACGTAACTCTGTTGGGTGCGGTACAGGCCAAGGCTGGTGGCGAAGCTTTCATTCTGGTTGGAAAACTGGGTGGTCATGTTTTCGCCGCTGTTGCGGCCATGGGCGACAAGTTCGTGGAACAGCAGCTTGCGTTTTTTCAGATCGAACACCCACAGGCGTTGTTCGGTCGAAGGTAGGGAATAATCGATCACTGCTAGTCTCTGTGCCGGAACAGAGCCTTGGGCGCGGGTACACTGTGTGGCGCGAACCGCCAGGGCAATGACCTTGGCATTGGCGTTTGGAGCCGCTTTGGCCAGCGCGACTTCGAGCGAATCGGCGTAGGCTGACGGGAGGATAGCCGACGTCAGCAACAGGGCTGTCAGGCCAAAGCGATGTAGCGCCATAAAAATGTCTCTTCAGGAATATTTCGAGTCTAGCAGTGAGTTGGACGCTAGCCCTTTGATTACAGGCGATTAAGGATTATCCATGGGTCAATTAACAAGGTCATTCGTCATAAGCCGTGTATTTTTTATGGTCTTTCTGATCAGCGGCGCTGCGATGGGTGAAACTTCGCCGATCGTGCCGGTATCTCCGGCTCCAGTGAGTGTGCTCGGTGCTGCGCCCGATGACGTCGTTGGTCAGGCCATCCAGGCGGAGCTCGAACCGCTGCAATCTTCATTCCCGCCTCTGTTGACCTCGCGCAAACATCAACGGGTGGATGTCGCCCGGGTAGTCCTGGATTTCTATTCGCATCGCAATTTCCGCGCCGCCTGGACCAACGGGCGAGATGTCAGCCAGTTGCTCCAAGGACTTGATGGTACCCAGGCCGATGGCCTGATCCCCGAGGATTACCGGGCTGGCGAACTGGCCCAGGCGCAACTGGCGCTGCAGGCCACGGCGCCGACGCCGGCGCAATGGGCGGCTTTCGACATCGCGGCAACTCGTACGTACATCACGGCGCTGCTGCAGTTGCGCCGTGGCAAGGTAGATCCGGCCCGGTTGGATTTTCACTGGAACTTCGAGCCCGAGGGCATTGACCCGCGCGAGGATATGAACAGCTTCTTTACTGCCCTGGATGATCACGACGTCGCTCGTGCGTTCGTTCTGGCGCCACCTCAGGAGGCGGTTTATCGCAGCCTGCGCGAGAGCCTTGCGCAGTTGCGCCAGATTCGTGACGCCGGTGGCTGGCCAAAAGTCGCCGAAGGGCAGTCGCTCAAGCCCGGCATGGACAATGCCGCGGTCCGGCAATTGCGCGCACGCCTGGTGGCAGCCGGTTATCTGGACCCGCACAAATCGAAGCGTACCGATTACGACGACAGTGTCATCGCCGCGGTGAAGAAGTATCAGCTCGAACAGTACCTCGGCGCCGATGGCGTGGCGGGGGCGACGACGCTGGCGGCACTGAATGTGCCGGTCGAGGCGCGAATCGATCAGGTTCGGGTGAACATGGAACGGGCGCGCTGGTTGCTCTATAAGCTGCAAGGCACTTTTGTCATCGTCGATATCGCCGGCTACAAGGTCGCCTTGTACCGCGACGGCCAGCCGGTCTGGCGTTCCCGGGTGCAGGTCGGCAAACCGTTTCGCAGCACGCCGGTGTTCCAGTCGGAAATCACCTACGTCACCTTCAACCCCACCTGGACCGTTCCGCCGACGATTCTGGTCAAGGATATGTTGCCCAAGATCCAGCAGAATCCGGGCTACCTCGCGGCCAACCGGATTCGCGCCCTGGACCGCGAAGGCAACACGCTCGATCCGTCGACCGTCGACTGGTCCAACGCGCGCGGCATCACGCTGCGCCAGGACGCCGGTCCGGAAAACTCACTGGGGCAGGTGGTCATCCGCTTCCCCAACGACTATGCGATCTACCTCCACGACACCCCCCATCGCGAACTGTTTGCCAAATCCATGCGGGCCACCAGCTCCGGCTGCATCCGGGTGGAGAATCCGTTGCAGTTGGTCGAACTGCTGTTCAACGACCCTGTGCGCTGGAATTCGGCGGGTATTCAAAAGCAACTGGCCAACGGTAGAACCGAAAACATCAAGCTTCCCGTCAAGGTGCCCGTGCTGCTGGCCTATTGGACGGTGGACCTGAATACCGACGGACGGGTGACGTTCAAACCCGACGTTTACGGTTACGATTCCCCGGTGCTGCGACTCTTGAACCAGCCGTCGAAGTTGCCCGCTCTGGAGTTGCAACGTGCAGAACCGCCAATGGTGGTCACAGGCCAGGACAAATCGTAACCCCAGGCGTCTTTTCGAGCTGCCGAGCCGAAGGTTTACCCGCTGAAAACTATCGACATGGAAGTGGGTCACAGTTGATCAATAACAGGGATAGAGACATTGACGATGGATGTTGCCGATAAAAAAATGACACACATCACAGATTCGTTTCGGGTGCATGATCTGGATGAGTGCCGCAACACTCAAACGGGTCCCGTGTTCATCGTGGCGTCGGGTGCGTCGGCAAAAGATTTCCCGTTACACAAGTATGCCGGCGTTCCAATGATCACCATGAACGGTGCCATTTCGAAATTCACCGGGACGGGGATCAAGCCGTACTTCTATGTCTGTACGGATCAGGGTTTTTCCGAGCAGCAACCGGAACTGTTTACCGAAGCCATGCGCCTCAGCGAGCGGGTTGCGCTGTGGGAAAAACATATCTGGCACACCTCGGTAAAGCCTCAGGGCAAGCTGTACTTGCTGAGCCGGGCACCCAGGCTTTCGTGGAGCGAGTTTTTCAGGACAGACAAGGATTTGGTCAGGGTCCGCAGGCTAGGCAGTGGCCGCAACAAAACCCTGGGTTTCAGCAAGAATCTCAAACGTGGTTTTTTTGACGCCCGTACCGTCGCCTACCTGGCTTTGCAGCTGGCCTACCACCTGGGATTTACCCGGGTATTCCTGGTGGGCGTCGACCTGGACCCGACGGCGGGGCGCTTCTATGAGAGGTCGGGCAGTTTCGCTTCTCCCTGTGTGCTCGATGAGCATTTTCATACGCGAATCCTGCCGTCGTTCAAGATCCTGTCGCAGCAGGTGGTGAACAAGGATTTTCAGGTTTACAACCTGTCCGATATCTCGAAAATTCCACCGCGAGTGATCCCCCGGATGACGCTGCAAGAGCTCGACAGGTTGCTCTGACGGATCACACGACATTAATTATTTCGACTCACTCTCGTGGTGCGAAAGCGCTGGCGGCTATGCCAAAGTAGCGGCTTTTGATCGACCCATCGTCGGTCAAGCCACCCTGCGGGAGCGTGCCGATGAACAGACTTTACGCCGTGGTCGCGCTGATCCTGTTGACGTTCGCCAGCGTCGGCACGAGCAGCGCCCGGGACTCGCGAAATGGCGGGCCGGCATCCGTGGCAGGGGTGTTTGATTACTACGTGTTGGCGCTGTCCTGGTCACCCACTTACTGCCTGACCCATGCTGACGACGCGCAATGTTCCGGCAAAGGCTATGGCTTTATACTTCACGGCCTCTGGCCGCAATACACCGGGGGCGGTTGGCCGAAGTCCTGCGCGCCGAGGGAGAAGCTCTCGGCAGAGGAGCGGGCCAAGGGCTTGATGTTATACCCGTCGAGGAAACTACTCGAGCACGAATGGGCCAAGCACGGCACGTGCAGCGGCCTCGGCGCCGACGGGTACCTGGAGGCCTCCGACAAGGCCCTGGGCGCGGTCAGCATTCCCGAGCAACTGCAACCCTTGAGCACCACGCATTATTTTACAGCCGCGGACATAACGCGGATGTTCCGCCAGAGCAATCCGCAGATTCCGGCGGATGGCATTGTGGTGATCTGCAACGGGCCGCAGTTGTCGGAGGTTCGGGTCTGCATGGACAAGGACCTGGCGTTTGCCTCTTGCGGCAAAGGCGTGAAGACCCAATGCCGCGCCGGGGATATCCGGGTTCCACCTTTGCGCTGATCAGAGCGCCAGTCCTGCCTGTACCACCGACAGCAGATTGTTTTCTGTCAGCGCCACCGCATCCGGTCGCGTGGCAGCCTGCTCGATCCCTTGCAGCCACCAATGTGTTGCACCGTGTTCGTCCACGGTGCGCAACAGGGCAAGTTCGTTGCCCTGGCAGTGAATTTCGACTCGCCCTTCGCCATCCCCCGTAAAGCGCGCAACAGGGTCGAACGTGATGCTCAGGCGATTGGCGCTGATCACCAGTTGGTCGATGGCATAGTCGAACGTGTCACCCAGCGGGTGACTCTCGAAGACGTGAGTGGGGTTGCGCCGCAGGACCAGACCGGCCTCGGTCAAAGGCTGCAGCCAGGCCTCGATCTGGTGATACAGCTCGTAGACCTGGCCCGGCCAGCTGTCGATCGCCTGATCAATGCCGGTAGATCGGGTCTGTTTCAATTTTATCGCGAGCTCGTCTGCCTTGCTCATGTTCAATTCCCTGACGTGGTGTAAGACACATCCTAGCTGCTTGAGGGCGATCAGGTTGTTGTCCTGCGTCAGGCCCTCTGACGGTATCCAGGTGGGCGGGGCAACCATTTGGCGTCTGGTGCCCTTTTCCCGTTTGGAACACCGTAGACTTGGCGCCCGAAACCAGGGGCATGGGGTGTCGCTCATGCCTTGCCCTTTCAGGGAGCGCATTTTTGCCAACACGCCTTGATGACCTGTACCACGCCCCCGGCGTCGCCCTGAAGCGCATCCCGCTGCGCAAGGCGGCAGTGTGGTTTATCGGCACGGTGTGCCTGTGCCTGTGCGCCTTGCTTTATCTGCAACTGGAACAATCCCGGCGCCACGACCTGAGCCAGGCCCAGGTCGCTTCGTCGAACCTGACGCGGGCCATGGCACAGCAGGCCGAAGACACCTTTATGCAAGCCGACCTGGTGCTGACCAGCCTGGTGGACTGGATCCAGGCCGACGGGTTCGGCGCGGCCCAGCGTCCGCGCTTGCAGAAGACCTTCACCCGACGGGTGCAGGCGCTCAGCCAATTGCACGGCATCCTGCTGTTCGACCAAAAGGGCCAGTGGGTCGTCACCTCATTTGCGGCACTGCCCCGCGGGGGCGGCGTGGCAGATCGCGAGTACTTCAAGTTTCACCAACAGAACGTCTCGACCGTGGCGCACATCGGCCCGGCCATCCGCAGTCGGGAAAATGGCGAATGGATCATTCCGATCTCCCGGCGGGTCAACGACCGCAATGGCCAGTTCCAGGGGGTGCTGTTGGCCGGGATCAAGATGTCGTACTTCGAGCAGTTCTTCAAAAGCTTCAGTATCGACGACAACGGCGCGATGTTTCTGGCGCTGACCGATGGCACGCTGCTGGCCCGTCGACCCTATGTGCAGGCGCAGATCGGTACCTCATTGGCCAAGGGGGAAATCTTTCAGAACCTGTTGCCCCAGGCGACTTCCGGCAACGCGATGTTCGCTTCCCAAGTGGATGGCATTGTCCGCCTGTATGGCTATCGGCAGCTGGAGGCATACCCCCTCGTGGTCTCGGCGGCCTCGTCCCGGGACTCGATCCTGGCGGACTGGTACGACACGGCGTTTCGTTCCAGTGCGATCGTCGTGCTGGTGATGCTGGGCGTTGGCCTGATCGGTTGGGTGTTCATTCGCCAGGTGCGTGTCGGTGAACAGGTCGAGGCGGATCTGCGCATGGCTCAGCAGGCGCTGGAGCTGATTGCCACCCACGACAGTCTGACCGGCCTGGCCAATCGGAGGCTGTTCGAGCGAGCCCTGGATATCGAATTCGGCCGCGGCGCCCGGCAAAACAGCCCGTTGAGCCTGATCATGCTCGATATCGATTTCTTCAAGCGCTACAACGACACCTACGGTCATGTGGTGGGCGATCACTGCCTGGCCGAAGTGGCCCGGGCCGTGAAAAGCTGCTGCCATCGCAAGGCCGACCTGGCGGTGCGTTACGGTGGAGAAGAGTTTGCGGTGTTGCTGCCTGACACCGATCTCCATGGTGCCATGACCCTCGCCGAACAGATTCGCCGCAGCGTCATGGGCAAGAACATCGTCCATACGGGCTCGCCTACCGGATACGTGACCGTAAGCCTCGGTTGTTATTCGTTCGTGCCGACGGGGCGTGACAGCATGGAGGTGTTCATCCAGCGCGCGGATGCTGCCCTGTATCAGGCCAAACATTCGGGTAGAAACCGTTCGGCGGTGTTGTCGATGGAGGGCGGGGTCGAGGCGCTGATGCGATCGGATCGTTGAGGCGAGGTTCGATTGCCCGATTGTCCGCCTGTCAGAACTTGGGCAATTGATCGTCTAGAGTTGCGGTAGCTCTGCCGCTCCCGGCAGATCTCCCCATCGCACGGACGATCGCCACCATGTCGATAACCCAAGCATTGACCGCCATTGCCCTTACCCTTGTGTCCAGCGCTGTCTTGCCGCTGGTCAGTCATGCGCAAGCGAAAATGACCGCAGAAGAAGCCCACCCCATCGGCGTGGATGCCTACGTTTATTTTTATCCGCTGTTGACCATGGACATCACCCGCAAGCAATTCACCAACATCGAACCGGGAAAGGAGTTCGGCAAGGGCCCGATGAACATGTTCGTGAGTGTGCCCGAGTACCCGCCGGCGAATTTCAAAGGGGTGGTGCGCTCGAACTTCGACACCTTGTATTCCATTGCATGGCTCGACCTGACCAAGGAGCCGCTGGTCATCGCCGCCCCGGACACCGCCGGACGTTTTTACTTGCTGCCGATGCTCGACATGTGGAGTGACGTATTCGCATCGCCCGGATGGCGCACCACGGGTACCGACGCCGCGCAATTCCTGGTAACGCCACCGGGCTGGACCGGCACTGTGCCTGCTGGACTCAACCACCTGCCGGCGCCGACGCCCTTTGTCTGGGTCATCGGGCGAACCAAGACCGATGGCGCGGCGGACTACGCGGCGGTGCACAAGATCCAGGCCGGCTACACCGTGACGCCGTTGTCGCGGCTGGGCAAGGGCGCAGAGCCGGTCAGTGTCAAGATCGACCCGGCCGTGGACATGACGACCCCACCGAAAATCCAGGTCGACACCCTGTCGGCGGCCGACTACTTCGCCTATGCCGCCGAGCTGCTCAAGGTGCATCCCGCCCACAGCACCGATCAGCCGCTACTGGCGCAGCTCAAGCGTATCGGCATCGAGCCGGGCAAGTCGTTCGACATGAATGCACTGGACCCGGAAATAAAAGCCGCCCTGGAGACTGCACCCAAGGACGCACAAGCGCTGATGGCGTGGAAGGTGCCGACCCTGGCGCGAGTAGTCAACGGGTGGTCGATGAACACCGACACCATGGGCGTCTACGGCAACTACTACCTCAAGCGCGCGATCGTGGCGCAGATGGGGCTCGGCGCCAACTTGCCCGAAGACGCGATTTATCCGTTGAATATGGGCGATGAAAACGGCAAGACCCTCGATGGAGCGCACAAGTACGTACTGCATTTCCCCAAGGACGAGGCGCCTCCGGTGAACGCCTTCTGGTCGATCACGCTGTACGACCCCGAAGGTTTCCAGGTGGGCAACGGGCTCAACCGCTTCGCGGTCAGCAGCTGGATGCCGTTCAAGAGCAACGCCGACGGTTCGCTGGATATCTATTTCCAGAACGAAAGCCCCGGCAAGGAGCTGGAAGCCAATTGGCTGCCGGCGCCCAAGGGGCCGTTCAACCTGACCATGCGCTTGTACGGTCCGAAGGCCGAGGCGTTGAATGGCAAGTGGAATCCTCCGGCGGTCAAGCAGATGTAGGCGCATCCTATAAAGGCAGCCGACGCTGAATCACCATCGGCTGCCTTTACGCGTTCAGCTACCCGTCCCGCCGCCAGCCCCACCAGTCCCGCCACCGGCCCCGGTACCCCCTCCGGCACCCGAACTACTGCTGCCACCCGCACTCCCACTCGAAGAGCCGGTTGCGCCACCGTCACCGGCGTTGCCGCCCGAGGGCGAGCTCGGCGTGTTGTCGGGCGGCATGACCGGGCCGCTGGTTGCACCGGATTTGGTGCCCGTCGCGTCAGCGCCATCGCCGGATTCTGCGAAGGTGGCAAAGGGCGCCGCGCAGAGCAATCCAGCGAGAAACAGAGAAGTGATTTTGGTGTTCATCATGGTCCGTCTCCAAAAGATGAGTCGTTACCTGAAGTTGGTGTGAAGGGCAGGGTGGTTGGTGCCGGCTGGATGACGAGTGGCACAGGCCGTGACCGACCGAACACCTTGCAGGCGGCGCGGTCACACCCAAAAGGCCCAGCCAAACGGGACGGTGGTCATGAAAAAGTTGCGAATCGCGACGTTCAACGTCAACGGCATGCGCGCCCGCCTGCCGAATCTGTTGGCCTGGCTGGAGCGTGAGCAGCCGGACATCGCCTGTCTGCAGGAGCTCAAGTCGGTCGACAGCGCATTTCCCGCCGCGCAGCTTGAGGCCGTCGGCTACGGGGCGATCTGGCAGGGGCAAGCGTCGTGGAACGGGGTGGCGATACTGGCCCGGGATGCGCAGCCGCTGGAAAGTCGCCGAGGTCTGCCGGGCGATGACGACGATAATCACAGTCGGTATCTGGAAGCGGCCGTCCACGGGGTGCTAGTGGGATGCCTGTACTTGCCCAACGGCAATCCGCAACCGGGACCGAAGTTCGATTACAAACTGGCCTGGTTCGAGCGCCTGATACGCTACGCGCAATCGCTGCAGGGCAGCGAGCATCCGGTGGTGCTGGCGGGTGACTACAATGTGGTGCCCACCGATCTCGACATCTATAACCCGCGTTCCTGGCTCAAGGATGCCTTGCTGCAACCCGAGAGCCGTGAGTGTTATCAGCGTCTGCTGGACCAGGGCTGGACCGATGCCGTGCGTCACCTGTATCCGCAGGAGCGGGTGTATACCTTCTGGGACTATTTTCGCCAGCACTGGCAAAAGAACTCCGGCTTGCGCATCGATCACCTGTTGCTCAACCCGGCCTTGAGTCCTTACCTCGAAGAAGCCGGGGTCGATGCCTGGGTGCGCAACGAGCCCCATGCCAGCGACCATGCGCCCACCTGGATTCAATTGGGCTCGCGCAAGCGCCGGTGAATTGTCTTGCCGGCCGATTGGCTAAATCAATTGTCGGCCGTGGCCCTTCATCCTTTATACATAGCCCCCCTGGCGGAGCGATCCGCAGCTTGCGTGCATAAGGATCTAGCGATGAGCGAGCCACGTCTGACAAACCTTGCGTCATACCTGCAACGTCTGGGCTTCGATGCTCCCCCGGCACCGACCCTTGATACCCTGCGCCTGCTTCAATTGCGCCACACCGGCGCCTTTGTGTTTGAAAACCTCACTACGCTGGCGGGCGAGCCGGTGCGCATCGATCTGACGTCGATCGAGCAAAAGGTCCTGCAGGATGGACGTGGCGGTTACTGCTACGAACTCAACTATCTCTTTCTGGCTTTGCTGCAGGCGCTTGGCTACGAAGCGCGGGGCATCAGCGGGCGTGTGGTGATGGGCCAGCCAGAAGGCGCCTGGACCGCTCGAACGCACCGCTTGAGCCTGGTGACGCTCGATGGCGTGCGCTACATCACTGACGTCGGCTTCGGCGGCATGGTGCCCACCGCACCGCTGTTGCTCGACAGCCGTGATGAACAGTCGACGCCTCACGAGCCGTATCGGATCGAGCAGCATGCCGACGGCTACACCCTTCGCGCGAAGGTCGGGGAGGAGTGGCGCGCGATGTACATCTTCGACCTGCAACGCCAGGAGGACATCGATTACGCCGTCGGCAACTGGTATGTCTCGACCCACCCCGAATCGTCCTTCGCCAGGCAACTGATGGTGGCGCGGACGGGGGAGGGCTGGCGTCGTACCCTCAATAACGGCAGCTTTGCGATCCATCGCATGGGGCATGACAGCGAACGCCGGGAAGTGGCCAATGTGCAGGAGTTGATGGGTGTACTGGAAAGCGAGTTCGGGATTCGGGTGCCAAACAATGCGACATTGATGCGCACACTTGAGAGATTGATAGTGCCGCAATAGGCGGATCATCGTGCACACAAAAAAGGGGCAGATTGGATCAGCCTGCCCCTTTTTCGTGCCTACGGACGGGCTTCGGGCTCCATCAGCCGCTGAATTTCGCTAAGGGCTTGCGCGAGCTTTTTTTCCAGGCTTTTCAGATCAGAGCCGGTGATCCCCTTTTTCAGGTGTTTAACAGTTCCGGTCCCTGCCTTGTCGTGTTCGGTCAGCAACGCCCGGCGCAGCGTGTTGTTGATCGCGGTCTGGTAGCCATAACCCTCGCTTTCCGCGAGCGCTCGCGCTGCCTCGATGACGACGTCGTCGAGCATGATGGTGATGCGGGTCTTGCCTTTGCCGGGGGCAACCGCCCCGCGGCTGGCATGGCTGAAGTCGTACTCGTCTTTCATGGGTCAAGCCTCCAGATACTGGCGGCGCTCGTTTTTGCTGGCGAGGCGCGCGGAAATGATTCGAACGAAATTCGGTTCACGGTAGGTGTACGCAACGACCAGCAAACGCCCCTTGCCATCCAGCCCCATGATGATCCAGCGCGGTTCATCATGGTGATCGTCCTGCAAGGTCAGGGCACGTTCGTCGTAGAACACGGGCTCTGTCTCTGCGAGGCTGATGCCCAGATGTTTGAGTTTGTTGGCCGCGTTCTTCGCCTTGTGATACTGAATTTCGAATGGCTTCATTATGCATACTTTATATGTATTTGGAAGACGGCGATTACTACCGATGGTCGCCATGAATTCAAAAGACTAGTGGGCGCAGGACAATGGGCCGGACGGATGTATTTCAAGGTTTTTTATGAGAAGGAGCGTGGTGGCACACAGTCTGCATGAACGACCGTTCATAATTTGACTGGCAAGTTGTATACAACTCTATGGACATTTGTCCTGAGTATTGAATACAGTGTGCGCATAACAAAAACCAGGGAACCCCCTAACATGAAAACGCCCCATGTTTCACACCAACGGCCTGAAGATGAAAATCTCGGGATCGGCGCGAATATGGCTTACGGCCTGCAACATGTTCTGACCATGTACGGTGGCATCGTCGCGGTGCCTTTGATCATTGGTCAGGCGGCCGGCCTCTCGCCGGCGGACATTGGATTGTTGATTGCTGCTTCATTGTTTGCGGGGGGGCTGGCCACGTTGCTGCAAACCCTGGGTCTACCGTTTTTCGGTTGTCAGTTGCCGCTGGTGCAGGGCGTGTCGTTTTCCGGCGTCGCGACCATGGTGGCGATCGTCAGCAGTGGAGGCGAGGGTGGATTTCAGTCGATCCTGGGGGCGGTGATAGCCGCGTCCCTGATCGGGTTGCTGATCACACCGGTGTTCTCGCGAATTACCAAGTTCTTCCCGCCGCTGGTCACAGGTATCGTGATCACCACCATCGGCCTGACGCTTATGCCGGTGGCGGCACGCTGGGCCATGGGTGGCAACAGTCATGCCCCTGACTTTGGCAGCATGGCCAACATCGGCCTGGCAGCGATGACGCTGGTGTTGGTGCTGTTGCTGAGCAAGATCGGCAGCGCCACCATCTCCCGGTTGTCGATCCTGTTGGCGATGGTCATCGGTACGGTCGTCGCGGTGTTCCTCGGCATGGCGGATTTCTCCTCCGTCGGCCAGGGCCCGATGTTCGGTTTCCCTACACCTTTCCACTTCGGCATGCCGACCTTCCACTTCGCGGCGATCCTGTCGATGTGCATCGTGGTCATGGTGACGCTGGTGGAGACGTCGGCCGATATCCTGGCCGTGGGTGAAATCATCGACACCAAGGTCGATTCCAAGCGCCTGGGCAATGGTCTGCGCGCGGACATGCTGTCGAGCATGATCGCACCGATCTTCGGCTCCTTCACCCAAAGCGCCTTCGCCCAGAACGTCGGACTGGTGGCGGTGACCGGGATCAAGAGCCGCTATGTGGTGGCCACCGGCGGCCTGTTCCTGGTGATCCTCGGCCTGCTGCCGTTCATGGGGCGCGTCATCGCCGCCGTTCCGACTTCGGTCCTCGGCGGGGCCGGTATCGTGCTGTTCGGCACCGTCGCGGCCAGTGGCATTCGTACACTGTCCAAGGTCGACTACCGCAACAACGTCAACCTGATCATTGTCGCGACCTCCATCGGTTTCGGCATGATCCCGATTGCCGCGCCGAACTTCTACGATCACTTCCCAAGCTGGTTCGCGACGATCTTCCATTCGGGCATCAGCTCTTCGGCAATCATGGCCATCGTGCTCAACCTGACCTTCAACCACCTCACCGCCGGTAACTCCGACCAGCAGTCGGTGTTTGCGGCGGGTACCGAGCGGGTACTGCGCTACCAGGACCTGGCGGCATTGCGCGAAGGGGATTACTTCAGCGACGGCAAGTTGCATGACTGTGATGGCAAGGAAATCCCGGTGGTTGAAGTGGATCACGGGCATGGCGAGCCACGGGCGGTGCATGCCAAAAGCAGTGAGCATGTCTGACGGTTTAAACGCTTAAGATCAAAAGATCGCAGCCTGCGGCAGCTCCTACATGCCGCAGGCTGTGGTTTTTTTACTTTTACATCGGCCACAAAAAAGCCCCTGAATCTTTCGATTCAGGGGCTTTTCGATTTTGCTGTCTGGCTCCACGACCTGGACTCGAACCAGGGACCCAGTGATTAACAGTCACTTGCTCTACCAACTGAGCTATCGCGGAATGGCGCCTATGTTACTGATTCAAAAAGAGAAGTCAAGCATTTGATAGCAGCGGGAGGGTTTTCTCGGGACGGACGGTGGTTTATCGGTGATTGGCGGTTACCGGAATTGCCTGTGGGGGCTAACATGGCGGCCCGGAAGTGGTTACACGCGCTGCCGGCCATTCGCCGATAAGGTAAGCGCCATGACTTGCTTGACCGCCACACAACCTCGAAGCAACGGGGTGTTCCCATGAGCATCGCGCAAATCAGCCTGCCCAAGGGGGTCGGCCCGCACGCCGAAAAACTGTTCGATGCCATCACCCAGGCCAGCAACGCCGATGAGCTGAACCGTGCAGGGGGGAAGGCCGAGGGGTTTGTCCTGGGCCTGGAAAGCACCAAGGCGATCAAGAGCCAGGTTGCTGAATCGCTGTATGTCGCCTATGACGACGCTGCCAGCCAGCGCGCGAGCGAACTGGCCTAGCCGCCGAAGGTAATGGTGCCCAGCATCAGTTTGGCGTAGAGCGCGGTGGCGCCCAGCTGCACCAGCCACAGGGCCAGGCCGCCGAGAAACACGCCGGCAGCGACTTGCATCACCAGGTTGTTGCCGCGTTGTTTGGCCGGGGTGCGGGGGATGAAGTCATCCAGGTCATCGCGGTCGGCGCGTAGGTCATCGTTTTTCATGTGGGTTCTCGAAAAATCCGGGTGGAACACAACCTGTAGGAGCCGGCTTGCCGGCGAAGAGGCCATCACGGGCAATATTAATGTCGGCTGGTAAATCGATTCGCTGCGATGCGGCGACCCGACAAGCCAGCTCCTACAGGATAGAGGTGTGCAGTCTAGGGGGGCTGGTTGGAGGTTTGAGAATTATCTGCGACAAATAAAAAACGGGAAGCCCAAAGGCTTCCCGTTTTTCGTATCACGCGAAAGTCAGATCACCTGAACAATCGCATCCGTCACAACCTTGATGTTGCTCTGGTTCAACGCAGCCACGCAGATACGGCCGGTGTCCAGAGCGTAGATGCCGAATTCGTTGCGCAGGCGATGCACTTGTTCAACGGACAGACCGGAGTAGGAGAACATGCCGCGCTGACGACCGACGAAGCTGAAATCGCGCTGCGGCGCGTTTTTCGCCAGGGTGTCGACCATCTGCGTGCGCATGCCACGAATGCGCAGGCGCATTTCGGCCAGCTCGGCTTCCCACTGGGCGCGCAGTTCCGGGCTGTTGAGCACGGCAGCGACGATGCTTGCGCCGTGGGTCGGCGGGTTGGAGTAGTTGGTGCGGATCACGCGTTTGACTTGCGACAGGACGCGCGCGCTTTCTTCTTTCGATTCGCTGACGATCGACAGGGCACCAACGCGCTCGCCGTACAACGAGAACGATTTGGAGAACGAGCTGGAGACGAAGAAGGTCAGGCCCGATTCGGCGAACAGGCGCACGGCAGCGGCGTCTTCGTCGATGCCATCGCCGAAACCCTGGTACGCCATGTCGAGGAACGGCACGTGACCTTTGGCTTTCACCACTTCCAGGACGTTGTTCCAGTCCGCCGGGCTCAGGTCCACGCCGGTCGGGTTGTGGCAGCAGGCGTGCAGGACAATGATTGAGCCGGACGGCAGGGCGTTCAGGTCTTCCAGCAGGCCGGAGCGGTTCACGTCATGGGTGGCGGCATCGTAGTAGCGATAGTTCTGCACCGGGAAACCGGCGGTTTCGAACAGTGCGCGGTGGTTTTCCCAGCTTGGGTCGCTGATCGCCACGACGGCGTTTGGCAGCAGTTGCTTGAGGAAGTCGGCACCGATTTTCAGGGCGCCGGTACCGCCAACGGCCTGGGTGGTGATGACGCGGCCAGCGGCGATCAGCGGCGAATCATTGCCGAACAGCAGTTTTTGCACGGCCTGGTCGTAGGCGGCGATGCCGTCGATTGGCAGGTAGCCACGGGAAGCGTGTTGAGCGACGCGAATGGTTTCGGCTTCGACAACGGCGCGCAGGAGTGGAATTTTCCCCTCCTCGTTGCAGTAAACACCGACGCCCAGGTTGACCTTGTTGGTACGGGTATCGGCGTTGAATGCTTCGTTGAGGCCCAGGATTGGATCGCGTGGTGCCATTTCGACAGCGGAGAACAGGCTCATTTTTGCGGCGGCTCTGAATGGAGAGTGGAGGGACGTGTCGCGCTCCAGCCGAATGCACTAGAGCGGTGCACAAACGGGGAGCTAGTATAGAGGCCATCCGCGAGTGATGGCGACAGACGAATCCGCTTTTAAGGTAAGTTTTTCCGATTATTTTTCGACCGTTAGTCGATTGGCGTCGTCTAAGTCTTTACCCGTTGTAGGACGTTTGCCTTGAAAGCGCTGGCAATCGACTCCACATTGAGCGCAATCCAGTTTTTTCCTCGGGCGACATCGGTCGTTTGTGGTCTTTCTCGTTCGTGTCGGTTTCACCGGCAAGAGTGATCCCAGAGGTTCTACATGTCTGAATTCCAGCTAGTCACCCGTTTCGAGCCCGCCGGCGATCAACCGGAAGCCATCCGCCTGATGGTCGAGGGCATCGAAGCCGGGCTGGCGCACCAGACGTTGCTCGGTGTGACCGGTTCGGGCAAGACCTTCAGTATCGCCAACGTGATCGCCCAGGTGCAGCGCCCGACCCTGGTGCTGGCGCCGAACAAGACCCTGGCCGCGCAGTTGTACGGTGAGTTCAAGGCGTTCTTCCCGAACAACGCCGTCGAGTACTTCGTTTCCTACTACGACTACTACCAGCCCGAAGCCTACGTGCCGTCCTCGGACACCTTCATCGAGAAAGACGCCTCGATCAACGATCACATCGAGCAGATGCGGTTGTCCGCGACCAAGGCATTGCTGGAGCGCAAGGACGCGATCATCGTTACCACGGTGTCGTGCATCTACGGCCTGGGCAGCCCGGAAACCTACTTGAAGATGGTTCTGCACGTGGATCGCGGCGACAAGCTCGACCAGCGTGAACTGCTGCGGCGCCTGGCCGACCTGCAATACACCCGCAATGACATGGAGTTCGCCCGTGCGACCTTCCGTGTGCGCGGCGACGTGATCGATATCCACCCGGCGGAATCGGATTTCGAAGCGATCCGCATCGAACTCTTCGACGATGAAGTGGAAAGCCTGTCGGCCTTCGATCCGCTGACCGGAGAAGTCATCCGCAAGCTGCCGCGTTTCACCTTCTACCCGAAAAGCCACTACGTGACGCCCCGGGAAACCCTGATGGGCGCCGTCGAAGGCATCAAGGTCGAGTTGCAGGAGCGCCTGGAATACCTGCGTTCCAACAACAAGCTGGTGGAAGCCCAGCGCCTGGAGCAGCGCACCCGGTTTGACCTGGAGATGATTCTCGAGCTGGGTTATTGCAACGGCATCGAGAACTACTCGCGTTACCTGTCCGGTCGCGAAGCCGGGGCGCCGCCGCCGACCCTTTACGATTACCTGCCGGCCGATGCCTTGCTGGTGATCGACGAATCCCACGTCAGCGTGCCGCAAGTTGGCGCGATGTACAAAGGTGACCGGTCACGCAAGGAGACGCTGGTGGAATATGGCTTCCGCCTGCCGTCGGCGCTGGACAACCGGCCGATGCGTTTCGACGAGTGGGAAAGTATCAGCCCGCAGACGATTTTCGTCTCGGCAACGCCGGGCAACTATGAAGCCGAACACGCCGGGCGCGTCATTGACATGGTGGTGCGCCCCACTGGCCTGGTGGACCCACAAATCGAGATCCGCCCGGCACTGACCCAGGTCGACGACTTGCTGTCGGAAATCACCAAGCGCGTCGCCCTGGAAGAGCGGGTGCTGGTGACGACGCTGACCAAGCGCATGGCCGAAGATTTGACCGATTACCTGGCCGATCACGGCGTGCGCGTGCGCTACCTGCACTCGGACATCGACACCGTGGAACGTGTGGAAATCATCCGCGATTTGCGCCTGGGCACCTTCGATGTGCTAGTGGGGATCAACCTGCTGCGCGAGGGCCTGGACATGCCGGAGGTGTCGCTGGTGGCGATCCTCGATGCCGACAAGGAAGGTTTCCTGCGTTCCGAGCGCTCGCTGATCCAGACCATCGGTCGGGCGGCACGTAACCTCAATGGCCGGGCGATCCTGTATGCCGACCGGATCACCGGCTCCATGGAGCGGGCGATTGGCGAAACCGAGCGTCGCCGCGACAAGCAGATCGCCTTCAACCTGGCCAACGGCATCACGCCCAAGGGCGTGTTCAAGGACGTGGCCGACATCATGGAAGGCGCCACCGTGCCGGGCTCGCGCAGCAAGAAGCGCAAGGGCATGGCCAAGGCCGCCGAAGAAAACGCCAAGTACGAAGCCGAATTGCGCTCGCCGGGCGAGATTGCCAAGCGCATCAAGGCGCTGGAAGAGAAGATGTACCAGCTGGCGCGGGACCTGGAGTTCGAAGCGGCGGCGCAGATGCGTGATGAGATTGCCAAGTTGCGCGAGCGCTTGATCACAGTCTGAAAAAGCACGGACACCGTTGACCTGTAGGAGCTGGCTTGCCAGCGAAGGCGGCATCAGGGCCACCATCGATTCGCTGGCAAGCCAGCTCCTACAGAGGTTGCGGTGGCCTCAATGGGCTTCGCCGGCCTTCAACCCCTCCGGCAACTTCCTGGTCAACAACACCGCCAGCATGCTGATCCCCAGCGCTATCCCGACAAAATGAAAGGCATCGTTATAGGCCATGATCGACGCCTGCTGGTGGGCGATCTCACTGAGCTTGCCCAAAGCTGCGGCTTCACTGCCAAACCGATCCGTCAGTGACGCCATCCGCTCCGCCACCTGCGGGTTGGTCGGCACGATCGCTTCGCGCAAATAATCGTAGTAAGTCTTGGTTCGCGCATCCAGCAGCGTGGCGAGCAGGGCGATGCCGATGGCGCCGCCGAGGTTGCGCAGGATGTTGAACAGGCTCGATGCCGACCCCGCATCCTGGGGCAGGATGTACGCCGTGGCGATCAGGGAAATGGTGACCATGATCAGCGGCTGGCCCAAGGCACGAATGATCTGGATCTGATTGAACTGCGGCCCGGCGAAGTCCGGATTCAGTACGCCCGAAGAAAAACTCGCCAACCCGAAGAGTCCGAAGCCCACCGTGCACAGCCATTTCGGCGAGACATACTTCATCAGCTTGGGCACCAGCGGAATCAGGAACAGCTGCGGCACGCCCATCCACATGATCACTTCGCCGATCTGTAGGGCGTTGTAGTTCTGGATCTGCGCCAGATACAGCGGCAACAGGTAGATCGAGCCGTACAGGCCAACCCCCATCCCGATGCTGGAAATGCTCGACAGGCCGAAGTTGCGATTGCCCAGGATGCCGAGGTTGATCAGCGGATTGGGTTTGGAAAACTGCACGATCACGAAGGTGATCAGGCTGATCAGGGCGATGCTGCCCAAGCTCACGATCAGGTCCGACTCCAGCCAGTCCTTGCGATGGCCTTCTTCGAGAAACACCTGCAAGCAGCCCAGGCCGACGCCCAGGGTAACGATGCCGGCGTAGTCGGTGCTTTTAAGCAGTTCCCAGTGCGCTTCCTTCTTCTCCAGGCCGTACAGCAGGCCGGCGATCATGATCAGGCCGGGCGGAATGTTGATGTAGAAGATGTATTCCCAGCCCCAGTTTTCGGTCAGCCAGCCGCCCAGCGTCGGGCCGATGGAGGGCGCGAAAGTGGCGGTCATGGCAAACATGGCCATGCCTTTGGCACGGTGATGTTCAGGGAGTTTGATCAGCGTCATGGTGAACGCCAGCGGAATCAGGGCGCCGCCGGTAAAACCCTGGAGGGCGCGGAAGACAATCATGCTTTCCAGGCTCCAGGCCATGGAGCACAGCAAGGAGGCGACGAGGAAGCCGAGGGACACCCACACCGCCAGGCGCCGCGCCGACAATAGCTGCACGAGCCAGGCGGTGAGGGGAATCATGATGATTTCCGCCACCAGGTACGAGGTGGAAATCCACGAGCCTTCTTCCAGGGTTGCCGACAGCGCGCCCTGGATGTCCTTGAGCGAGGAGTTGGTGATCTGGATATCGAGCACCGCCATGAAGGCGCCGAGCATCACGCTCATCACCGCGATCCAGTCCCGCCGGGTCGGCTCGCCGACCGGGCGGATCAGTTGATCACCGGCCATCGTCAGGGTTGTCTTGGCTGCTCAATTTGGCGCTGGCGTTGTCCGGTGCGTCCTTGATATTCACCTTGGCGGTGACCGACATGCCCGGGCGAATCTTGCCGCGCAGCGGGTTGTCGGCGGCGAAAGTCAGTTTGACCGGTATGCGTTGTACGACCTTGGTGAAGTTGCCGGTGGCATTGTCTGGCGGCAGCAGGCTGAACTGCGCACCCGAGGCGGCGAACAGGCTGTCGACCCGCGCCTCGATCGGCGTGTCGCCGTAGGCGTCGAAGGTCAGCTCAGCCTTCTGCCCGGGCTGCATGTGGCCGATCTGGGTTTCCTTGAAGTTGGCCTGGATCCAGATGTCTTCATCGGGCACCACCGACAGCAGGTAGGCGCCGGCCTGCACGTACTGGCCTTCACGGGCGGCACGTTGGCCGATCAGGCCGCTGATCGGCGCATGGATTTCACTGCGGGTGAGGTTCAGCTCGGCCTGGGCCAGGTCGGCCCTGGCATTGGCGATCTGCGCGTCGAGGCGTTTGATTTCAGCGGTCAATGCGTTGACCTGCTGGCGTTGTCCCTGGGCATCCGCCTGGGCTTTGGTCAGTTGCGAGCGGGCGATGTGGTTGTCGGCGGAGAGGGTGGTCACGCGCTCTTCGGAGACATAACCGGGCTTGCGCAAGGTCTCGGCGCGGGTCAGGTCGATCTGGGAACGGCCCAGGCTTGCCTGGCTGGATGCCACTTGCGCATCGCTGGCGGCAATCAGGCTGGCCTGCTGGGTCAGTTTGCTCTGGGCTTGCAGGCGTTCGGCCTGGCGGGTGGCGAGGGTCGAATTGGCGCGGTCGACGGCGAGGCGGAAATCGTCGCCTTCGAGCCTGATCAGCAACTGGCCTTTCTCGACGTGCTGGTTGTCCTGCACCAGCACCTGATCGATTCGTGCACCCAACTGGCTCGACACGCGGGTGATCTCGCCCTGTACATAGGCGTTGTCAGTGCTTTCATAAAAGCGCCCGTTGAAAAACCAATGGGCAAAAAAGCCCCCGGCGATCAGCAGGACAATCAACAGGAAGATGGACAGGCGACGCTTGAGTTGGGCAGGCATGGGGCAAACTGTAGTCGAGAATATGTAAGGAAAGTTATCAGCAGGTGAATCTGGCATACAGCCGATAAACGGTAAATGCCATCGGCTGATATTCGGCCATTCACCACGCTATACGCGCGTTGTAGACGCAACCTTGGCTTAAATGCCCTGTTCACTGGAGCGGGGCGGGTGTCGCCTGTTACCATTCGCCCTTTGTTTGACCTTCTTTTTCGAGACTTGCCATGACCACCGTCCGCACGCGCATCGCGCCATCGCCTACCGGGGACCCCCACGTAGGTACCGCTTACATCGCATTGTTCAACTACTGCTTTGCCAAGCAGCACGGCGGTGAGTTCATCCTGCGGATCGAGGACACCGACCAGCTGCGCTCGACCCGCGAATCGGAACAGCAGATTTTCGACGCCCTGCGCTGGCTGGGCATCGACTGGAGCGAAGGCCCGGACGTCGGCGGCCCGCACGGTCCGTACCGGCAGAGTGAGCGCGGCGATATTTACCAGAAGTATTGCCAGCAGTTGGTCGAAATGGGCCATGCCTTCCCGTGCTTCTGCACCGCCGAAGAGCTGGACCAGATGCGCGCCGAACAAATGGCCCGTGGCGAAACCCCGCGTTACGACGGCCGCGCGCTGTTGCTGTCCAAGGAAGAAGTGGCGCGCCGCCTGGCCGCTGGCGAACCCCACGTGATCCGCATGAAGGTGCCGAGCGAAGGCGTCTGCGTGGTGCCGGACATGCTGCGTGGCGACGTGGAAATCCCGTGGGACCGCATGGACATGCAAGTCCTGATGAAGACCGACGGCCTGCCGACGTACTTCCTGGCCAACGTGGTCGATGACCACCTGATGGGCATCACCCACGTACTGCGCGGCGAAGAGTGGCTGCCATCGGCACCGAAACTGATCCTGCTTTACGAGTACTTCGGCTGGGAACAACCAGAGCTGTGCTACATGCCGCTGCTGCGTAACCCGGACAAGAGCAAGCTGTCCAAGCGCAAGAACCCGACGTCGGTGACTTTCTACGAGCGCATGGGCTTCATGCCTGAAGCCATGCTCAACTACCTGGGCCGCATGGGCTGGTCGATGCCGGACGAGCGCGAGAAGTTCTCGCTGCAGGAAATGGTCGACAATTTCGACCTCAAGCGCGTCTCCCTTGGCGGGCCGATTTTCGACATCGAGAAGCTGTCTTGGCTCAACGGCCAGTGGCTGCGTGACCTGCCGGTGGAAGAATTCGCCGCGCGCGTGCAGAAGTGGGCGTTCAATTCCGAATACATGATGAAGATCGCGCCGCACGTGCAGGGCCGCGTCGAGACCTTCAGCCAGGTGGCACCGCTGGCCGGGTTCTTCTTTGCCGGTGGCGTGAACCCCGATGCCAAGCTGTTCGAATCGAAGAAGCTGTCGGGTGACCAGGTTCGCCAGTTGATGCAGTTGATCCTGTGGAAACTCGAAAGCCTGCGCCAGTGGGAAAAAGACAACATCACCGCGACCATCCAGGCGGTGGTCGAATCCCTGGAGCTGAAGCTGCGTGATGCCATGCCGCTGATGTTCGCCGCGATCACAGGGCAAGCCAGTTCGGTGTCGGTGCTTGATGCAATGGAAATCCTCGGGCCGGACCTGACCCGTTTCCGTCTGCGCCAGGCGATCGACCTGCTGGGCGGCGTGTCGAAGAAAGAAAACAAGGAGTGGGAAAAGCTGTTGGGCGCGATCGCCTGATTTCCCCCTGTAGGAGCTGCCGCAGGCTGCGATCTTTTGATCTTGCTTCTATAAAGCCAACGTCAAAAGATCGCAGCCTGCGGCAGCTCCTACAGGTCCGTGTTCTGTGTAAACCTCCCGGATTTCTTGGGCGAGGGCGGTAAGTGGTTGTTATGTCGGCAAAAAATTTTAAATTTTTTGAAAAATAAGTTTGACAGGCTTTCGATACGCCCTTAAGATTCGCCCCGTCCTCAGCGATGACATCGAAGATGCATCAACGATGAGGGGCTATAGCTCAGCTGGGAGAGCGCTTGCATGGCATGCAAGAGGTCGACGGTTCGATCCCGTCTAGCTCCACCAATTTACACTTCAAGGTCTGGCCACACCGGCCTTGAAGCGATCAACACTCAGCGTTGATCTGTTGTATAGAAGGGTTTGCGTCCCCTTCGTCTAGTGGCCTAGGACACCGCCCTTTCACG
>Ga0160432_100084_pt1 | contig 98350 bp, 96 predicted proteins | sample HID1971M_E0MG_FD_108250 | JGI IMG/M metagenome (GOLD analysis project Ga0160432, IMG submission 108250) | Enriched millipede-associated microbial communities from UW Madison campus, WI, USA - HID1971M_E0 MG | ecosystem: Host-associated > Arthropoda: Insects > Digestive system > Unclassified ... | reverse complement strand
GTTTGGCGTGCTTGAGCACTGGGCCGCGAATGTCATAGCAGACGTTGGCGAGCTTGTTCGATTTGCTGACCTGCATGGCGATGTGTTCCCGAAAATGAACGATCCAGGCGGCGTGTGGACAACCGTGCTGGGAAACCTGCGTTATCACACAGGCCTGGCGCCTTGAGAGGCAGCACCCATAAATCCGTTTGAATGCGCGTGGTCTGGCTGCCAGACTGGCGTTTGACGAGGCGCAATCATACGTGCCGCCCGATCCGTGGAAAAGGTACAGATCGGGCTTTTTCAGCTGCTGAGGTGTGATGATGGAAAAGTTGGAAAAATCCCTGGAAGAATGGAAGGCCATGCTCGATCCAGAGCAGTACAACGTTTGCCGGCTCAAGGGCACCGAGCGCCCGTTTTCCGGCAAGTACAACGGCACCAAGACCGATGGTGTCTATCATTGCATCTGCTGCAACGAGCCGTTGTTCGACTCCAAGACCAAGTTCGATTCCGGCTGCGGCTGGCCGAGTTTCTACGCGCCGATCGGTGACAGTGCGATGGTCGAGATCCGTGATGTCAGTCACGGCATGATCCGTACCGAAGTGGTCTGCGCCAAATGTGACGCGCATTTGGGCCACGTATTCCCCGATGGCCCGCCGCCGACCGGGTTGCGTTATTGCATCAACTCCGTGTGCCTGGACCTGGTACCCCGCGAATAAGATCACCTCGATTCTCTGTAGGAGCCGGCTTGCTGGCGATAGCGGTGGATTTGACACACCGCGGCGTGCCGATCGCCAGCAAGCCGGCTCCTCCAGGTTTGGCGCTCGATTAATTACATTGCACACAATTCAATTGCTCGCTATGTTTGTCAAATCACCCCCATCTAGAGCGCCCCAATCATGAGCGACAATCTCCTCAGCATCCCTTGCACCACCATCAAGGGCGAACAGAAAACCCTGGCGGATTACGCCGGCAAGGCCGTGCTGGTGGTCAACACCGCCAGCAAATGCGGTTTCACCCCGCAATACAAAGGCCTTGAAGAGCTGTGGCAGACCTACAAGGACCAGGGCCTGGTGGTACTGGGCTTTCCCTGCAATCAGTTCGGCAAGCAGGAGCCGGGTAACGAAGGGGCGATCAGCGAGTTCTGCGAGCTCAACTACGGAGTCAGTTTCCCGCTGTTCAAGAAAATCGAAGTCAATGGCGACGGTGCCCATCCATTGTTCGTGCAGCTGAAAAAGCGTGCGCCGGGTGTGCTCGGTTCCCAGGGCATCAAGTGGAACTTCACCAAGTTCCTGATCGGCAAGGACGGCCAGTTGGTCAAGCGCTTCGCGCCGGCGACCAAGCCGCAGGACCTGAGCAGCGAGATCGAAGCCCTGCTCAAATGAACACCTTGTCCGTCGATTCGCTGAGCCTCGACAGCCAGCTCTGCTTCAAACTGTATGCCGCGTCCCGGGCGGTGATTCGCGCCTACAAGCCGATGCTCGATCAGTTGGGCCTGACTTACCCGCAGTACCTGGCGATGCTGGTGTTGTGGGAATGGCAGGCAACAGCCCCGGAGCAGCCCACGGTCAAGGCCCTGGGCGAACGCCTGGCGCTGGATTCCGGCACGCTGACGCCGTTACTCAAGCGTCTTGAGCAATTGCAGCTGGTTCAGCGCCAGCGCTCGGCGCGGGATGAGCGGGAGGTGCACCTGAGCCTGTCGCCCCAGGGCACGGCGCTGCGTGAACAGGTCGGCCCGCTCAAGGCCCGCCTGTTGTGCGACAGCGGCGTGGACCTGGATCGCCTGAATGAGCTGCGCGACGGCCTGGATCACTTGTTGGGGCAGATCAAGGCGCTGTCGTAGCCGGTATCCACACATCCAGCAGGGCGGCCAGCTCTTCTCGACGAAAAGGTTTGGCCAGGTAGTCGCTCATGCCCGCCGCACGGCAGCGTTCGCGCTCTTCGGACATGGCGTTGGCGGTCAGGGCGACGATGGGTAACTGCGGCCAGCGACCGCTGCGACGGATTTGCCGACTGGCTTCATAGCCGTCCATGACCGGCATGTTGCAGTCCATCAGCACCAGATCGAAATCGCGGCTCTCCAATTGATCCAGCGCTTCGGCGCCGTGCGCGGCGACGATCACATCGCAACCGAGTTTGCCCAGCATGCCCTTGGCCACCAGCTGGTTGACCGGGTTGTCCTCGACCAGCAGCACCCGCGCCCGGCGTTGCGCGAGGGTGGCATCGACCCGGGTATCGCTGGGGGTGTCGGTTTGCACCAGGAGGATTCGCCGCAAGGTCTGGTGTAGCGCATTGCGTGCCAAAGGACGGGCCTGCTGCTGCAAGGGGGCGAGGGCGCTGGCCTCTTCGCTGGGCAGGAAGCTGCCGTAAGCGGTCACCAGCAGGATCGGCGCGCGGATGGTGGGGCGCAGGTTGAACAGGCACTCGGGGCAATCGGTGATCAGCACATCGGGGTCCAGACCGAGCAATGAGTCATCGATCGTGCGCTGTTGATAATCGAGCCCCCAACCAGGCAAAACACTTTTCAGCAGTTCCGCCAGGCCGCTGCCGGCGGCGGTAATTGCCACGATTTTGCCCTGCAGGGGGGGCGGGGCCAGTGCCCGGGTATGACTGGGCAGCGGCAGTTGCGCGCAGAACTGGCTGCCGAAACCGGCTTCAGAACTGATGGTGAGGCGACCTTGCATGGCTTCGCACAGGTTGTAGGTCAGGGCCAGGCCCAAGCCGGTGCCGCCGAATTGTCGGGTGATGCCGGCACCCGCCTGGGTGAAGGGCTGGAAGATCTTGACCTGCGCCTCCCGCGGGATGCCGATGCCCGTGTCGCAGACTTCGATGCTGACGCCATCCTTATAGGTCGACAGGCGCACATCGACCCGGCCGAAACGGGTGAACTTGAGCGCATTGGACAGCAGGTTGCTGACGATCTGCCGCACCCTTGTCGGATCGCCGAGCACCAGCGCAGGAAAGTCCGGGTCGATCAGGCAGGTCAGTTCGACACTCGGCGCGGCGTTCTGTGACAGCAGGTTGGCGGTGTCTTCGACCAGCGAGCCCAGGTCGAACGGGATGTGTTCGAGTTCGAGTTGGCCGGCGTCGAATTTCGACAGGTCGAGGATATCGTTGAGCAACTCCACCAGGACTTTGCCCGAGTCATGGGCGATGGCCAGCTGTTGCTGTTGCTCGGCATTCAGCGGGCCGTCCAGCGACAGCGCGATCATGCCCAGCAGGCCATTGAGTGGCGTGCGGATTTCGTGGCTCATGTTGGCCAGGAATACGGAGCGCGCTTCGGCCATGTCCAGGGCGGTGCTGCGAGCGACCTCCAGCTCCTGATTGGATTGACTGAGCCGGGCATTGATGGCCTTGAGCTCGGTCGTGCGCGCCGACACGATGTTTTCCAGCTGGGCAAGATAGTCGGTCAGGCGATTTTCGGCGTTGCGTCGCTGCTGGATTTCGGTGGCGATGTTTTCGAATTGCTGGTTGGCAACTTTCACCAGCACGCCGATTTCGTCGTTGGCGTGTCCCGCCGGGCATTCCAGCGACGTCGGCTCGGCGTTGCGTGGATCGCGGCCGCTGAGTTCGCGGATGACCCGCACCAAGGGCTTGGTCAGCATCACGTAGAACAGCGCCAGGAGGATGCCACTCAGCAGCAGGCTGCGGGCGAAACCGTTGATCAGGGTGACCTCGGCCCGGCGCAGGAAGCGGTAGCCGAATGAGTAAGTGTCGACGTCCAGTTGCAGGGTGCCCAGGGATTCGCCGGGCAAATGATCCAGGTACAGGCGGTCTTCGAACTGCCGATTGGCCCCGAATAGCAGGTCACTCAATACCCGATAGCCGCTTTGCAGGCCGGGACGCTTGACGTTGGCCAGGATATTGCCGTTGTTGTCGGTCAGCTTCGCGCCGATGATCGCGGGCGAGCGCAGCAAGCCCAGGGTCAGTTCCTGGGCGAGTTCGGCGTCGATGTTGTAGGCGATGCGCGAGGCGGGGTTGTGGCTGATTTCGAGCAGAGACAGTATTTCACGGTTGATGGAGGCGTCTTCGCTGGCATAATCGATGCCTATTTGCAGCACGCTGAGCAGCATACCCAGGACGAAACCGACCAGCACGGTGAGCCGCGCCTGTTTGTAAGACAGGCGGTTGGTGAACTTGATATCCATGGGGTGCTGAATCACTTCCGTTTTCCTTCGCTGCTCAAGCATAGTCGATCATGCAGGGTGTTCCCATGAGCCCTGCCATAGGGCGGTTGACCGTTCATCGAACGCTGTATGTCGTATCTGTATCGCCATCATCACTGTGAACGTGCCCGAGGAGAAGACGTGGATTCCCGATTGAATGCTTTTCTTGAACGTGCCGATGCCGTTCTGGCCCGTATCGAACCGCTGCTGCCCACCCCTCGGCAAGCCATCGACTGGACCCATTGCCTGGCTGCGCGCTGGCAGCGCGAGGGACGCAGCGGTTTTCTGCTGCCGCTGCAGGTCAGCCTGGACATGCGCCTGAGCGACCTGATCGGCGTCGATCGCCAGGTTGAGCAACTGGGGCGTAATACCCGCCAGTTCCTCGATGGCATGCCGGCCAACCATGCGCTGCTCTGGGGTTCGCGCGGCACCGGTAAATCGTCGCTGGTGCGCGCCTTGCTGGCCGAGCACGCCCAGGCCGGTCTGCGCCTGATTGAAATCGAGCGCGATCACCTGGCGGACTTGCCGCGGGTGGTCGAGCAGATCGCCAAGCTGCCGCAGCGTTTCGTGCTGTTCTGCGATGACCTGTCTTTCGAGTCGGGCGAAGGCGATTATCGCGTACTCAAGAGCGTACTCGACGGTTCGCTCGAACAGGCGCCGGACAACGTGTTGCTCTACGCCACGTCCAACCGTCGCCACCTGGTGCCGGAAAAGGAAAGCGATAACGAAAACTGGAAACGCGTCGATGGCGAATTGCACCCCAGCGAGGCGGTGGAAGACAAGATCGCGCTGTCGGACCGTTTCGGCCTGTGGCTGTCGTTCTATCCGTTCACCCAGGAGCACTTCCTGAACGTGGTCGGGCACTGGATCGGCCAGTTGGCCGACAAGGCCGGCCTGCCGTGGCAGCGCACTGAAGAGCTGGACATCCTCGCGGTGCGCTGGGCCACCGGGCGGGGCAATCGCAACGGACGTTGCGCGTATCAATTTGCCCGCTATTGGGTGGGGCTCAAACTGTTGGAGCACAAGGCATGATCGATTTACAAAACAGCGGCCAGGGCCTCGAGGGCTACGGCATGCTGCACGCGCAGCTGGAATCCTTGCTGGCGGACGAGCGCGATTTCATTGCCAACGCCGCGCAGTTTTCGGCGTTCCTGTTCAATCAGCTCGAGGGTTTGAACTGGGCCGGGTTCTACCTCAATCGTAACGAAGAGCTGGTGCTGGGCCCGTTTCAAGGGCAGATCGCCTGCGTGCGGATTCCGTTCGGTCGGGGTGTGTGCGGCACGGCGGCGGCGACCTTGCAGACCCAGCGGGTCGAAGACGTGCACGCGTTTGCCGGGCATATCGCCTGCGACAGTGCATCGAACAGCGAACTGGTGGTGCCCCTGGTCAAGGACGGTCGCCTGATCGGCGTACTCGACCTCGACAGCCCGCAACTGGCGCGTTTCACCTTGCAGGATCAGGCCGGTATCGAGCAGCTGGCGGCTATCTTCCTGCGCCTGACCGACTGCTGATCAGCCTTTCAAGCCTGCCTTGACCAGCAGGCTTGAGGTATCCACGGCATCGATCTGCCCTGGATCGAGGAAGCGCCGGGCGTACTGCAGATAGATCTGTGCGTTGATGAACAGCTCGAACAACTGCGGGTCGATGTGCGCATCCCGGCACATGTTGGCCATGATGCCCAGCGCTTCGCTCAGGGTCTTGGCTTTCTTGTAGGGGCGGTCGGCGGCGGTCAGCGCCTCGAAGATATCGGCAATCGCCATCATCCGCGCCGGCAGGCTCATCTGCTCACGCTTCAAGCGTTTCGGATAACCCGTGCCGTCCATTTTTTCGTGGTGGCCGCCGGCGATCTCCGCGACATTGCCCAGGTGTTCGGGGAAGGGCAGTTGGCTGAGCATCAGGATCGTCTGCACCATGTGGTGGTTGATGATGTAGCGCTCCTCAGAGGTCAAGGTGCCTCGGGTTATGCTCAGGTTGTAGAGCTCGCCGCGGTTGTACTTGTAGCGCGGGACATCGAGCTTGAAACCCCAGGGGTTGTCCTCGGCAATCAATTCGGCTTCGGCGCGTTCGAACAGATGCTCGGGCCGGTCCGCCAGCAACGCCTCGCGGACCGGCAGCGTGGGTGCCGGCGTACGCGCCTGGCGCTGGTTTTCTTCCCAGGAAACACCCAGCCGGTCATCCAGGGTTCGCGTCCAGGTGCGATGCGCGATGCTGCGCAAACGCTGCAGGTCGGCTTCGGCCATGGCCTCGCCGCCCAGGTTGCAGCGGGCGATGAAGGCGAAATCCTCATCGAGCGCCCTCAGGCTGGCCTCTCGCTGTTGCGCCAGCTGTTGCTCGTCGCCACCTTGGGCAATGGCTTGCCAATAGTCGATCCAGGCATCGCGCTTGAGCACTTCGAAGCGGGTGCGTATTTCGTGGATGCGGTCGTTCAGGGTTTCCAGTTTGGTGGCTTTGTCGACCACGTATTCCGGGGTCGTCACCTTGCCGCAGTCGTGCAGCCAGGCGGCGATGTGCAGCGCCTCCCACTCATCGTCCGTGGGCTGATAGCCGCGAAAGGCCGGGTCCTGGCTGGCGGCCGCGGCCTGGGCGAGCATCAGTGTCAGGGCCGGGACTCGCTGGCAATGGCCACCGGTGTAGGGGCTCTTGGCATCGATCGCGCCGGCCAGCAGTTTGATGAAGGCGTCCAGCAGCTGTTTTTGCCGGTCTTGCAAGCGCTGGCTTTCGATACTCACGGCGGCCGCACCGGACACCGCCTGCAGGAACGCGATGCGGTCGGGACGCAGTTTGTCCAGGTCGCTCTGGTTGCCGCTGTCGGCCAGCAGAAACACCAGCAGGCCGACGGTTTCGTTGTGACGATTGTGCAAGCGGATGCCGATCAGGTGAACCCGGGGACAGGCCATGGCCAGCAGGACTTTCTGCAGGTCTCCCGCCTGTTCGAAGCCCAGGTGGGAGACGACGTTGTCGGCCGTCGATAGCTGCTGCAGCCAGGCGGGGCTGTGCGCATCATGAAGCCCGTGTGCGCTGAGGTCGAAAGACGACAGAGTTTGTGCCGTGTCGTTGATCACCAGGCCCTGGGGTTCCATAAGATCGCCATCCCCTTCGCGCAGGTAGATCAGGCCGGCCTGGGCCTGGCCAATCCTGACCGTTTCAAACAGCACCCGCTGCAGCAATGGGGCAAACCGGGTCTCGGCGCTCAGGCTGTCGGTGATCTGGAAGAAGCTCGCCAGGGTGTCTTTCATGCGCGCCATGGACAGGCTCAACTGGTCGACCTCGAGCACCGGAGAGCGGCGGGCGGCGGGAAAATTGAAATCGAAGCTGCGAATGGCATCCGCCTCCTGCACCAGGGCGCGCAGGGGCTTGACCAGGATCCTGGACGTCAGCCAGCCCAGCGGCACGCACAACAGCAGGGTCGCCAGAGTAATCAGCGCGCCCTGCCAGCGCATGCGATAGGCGTCGGCGAGCAATTCATCTTCCGGTACCAGCATCGCCAGTTGCAGCCCCTGGGGGCCGCCTTCCTGCATGCTGCTGCGGGCAACGATCCAGCTACGGCCCATGGCCGTCAGGCGATTGCCAGGCCCGGGGTTGTCGAGCAGTGCTTTCAGACCGGGACTCAGGTCGGCGGCCTTGGCCAGGCGGGCGGTTTGATCGTCGACGATCAGGCGACGACTGTCGGGATAAGCGATGGCATTGCCCTGGGCATCGAACAGGACGATCTCGGTCGCCGGTGTCACCACATGTTTGGCCAAGGTGGCCGAGAGCTCGGCCAGGGTCAGGTCGGCAGCGATCACCGCATGCTCGCCGCTACGCCGTGCCAAGGTGGTGCCGACATGGTGGGTCGAGAAAAAGACGTAGGGTTCGGTGGTGATCTGGTCGACATCCTGGCTGGCACTGGTGAACCAGGCCCGGCTACGCGGATCATAGGTTTCGTCGAGATTGTCCTGACGACCGAGGAGCGTCAGGTCCTGATCGAAAAACAAGGATTGCGAATGCACCTGGCCGCTGCTGTTTCGCTCGATGCTCCATACCTGGTAGGCCGCGGTATCCGGGGCCTTGAGCAGCGCTTTCAGGTCTGGCGTGCGCAGCGGGCGAACCATGAAAAAGTCACCGTTGTCGTATCCCAGGTACAACGAAGCCAGGTCGGGGTTGTCCTTGAGCGACTGGCTGAAAGGCTGGAGCAGCGCCAGGCGCTGTTGCAGGTCGAGGGCCTGGGCTGCGGGGTTGTGCCGCAACAGGCTCAACAGATGCCGAATCGGCTCATAGGTGGCGTGCAGGTCCAGGCGCACATCCTGCTCGATTCGACTGAACAGCTTTTCGCTGCTCGAAAGAATGATCTGAGTGGTTTGCCGGTAGTGGAAAATGCCCAGCACGACCCCGGTCAGCAACAGCAGCAAAGTGAACATCACGCTGATATGAACGTGCAGGGGAAATCGCCGTTGATCCGGGCGCAGTGGGCTGGGCATGCAGGTCACTCCGTGATGGTTAACACACTGCTCCGGGTCCAAGCATAGTTAAGGCTCGGGTATTGTGCCTTTGTCGTTTTGTCCGATTTGTTGCAGCAATGCCTGTTCCAGTTCGAGCAGGGCGCGCTCCACGGCGTCGCAGTATTTGGCAACGTTCTCAGGGGAGAAGCGCTCATGGCAGGTGGCTTCGAGCGCCTCGCAGCTGTCGATCAACCGGGTGGCCTGAACGATTCGGGCGGCGCCCTTGATTTTATGGGCTATGTCGAGAAAGGCCTGCGGGTCCGGGGTGTCGGACAGTGCCAGCAGTTCCTGTCGATCCAGGCGGTTGCTGTTCAACAGTTCGGTCAGCAGGCGCAGGTCCAGCGCCGGGTCGCCCCCGGTCAACAAATGCAAGCCTTGCAGGCTGAAGGCCGGGGCCACGACCCTGGGCTTGATTTCCTTTATTCCCTTGATGCCCGTGACCCATTGACTCAAGGCGGCCAGGGACAGGGGCTTGAACAGGCAGTCGTCCATCCCGGCCTGTTTGCAGCGTTGAACTTCTTCCGGCTGAGCGTTGGCGGTAAAGCCCAGGAGGGTGCAGCGCGGCTGTTGAGTGTGTTGTTCGTGTCGACGAATGGCCTGGGCCAGTTCATACCCATTCATGACTGGCATGTTGCAATCGGCGACCACCAGGTCGAAGGCGGCGGATTTCCATGCGTCCAATCCAGCCTGGCCGTCCGCCGCGACACTGAATCGATGACCCAGGAACTCAAGCTGCTGGCACATCAGCAAGCGATTGGCCGCGTGGTCGTCGACCACCAGCACATTCAAAGGGATTGTGGCGCAGTAGATCGGAGGCTCGGCGGTTTGCGCCCTGGAGTCGCGAGGCAGTGTGGATAACGGCAACGAAATCCTTACCCGGGTACCGACGCCCGGCTGGCTGCTCAACTGCAGGCTGCCGTTCATCATTTCGCACAGGCTGCGACTGATCACCAGTCCAAGCCCGGCACCGCCCCGTGCCGACTGCCCGGTATTGGCGGCTTGAGCGAAAGGTTCGAACAGGCGTTGCTGATCCTCATGACTGATCCCCGGGCCGCTGTCTTCGACCAGCAACAGCATGTGCGCCCGGTCAGCCTCGCTGCTCAGGTCCAGGGTCACAATAATCCTGACCTGGCCGTGCTCGGTAAACTTGATGGCATTGCTGACCAGGTTCGACAACACCTGCTTGAAGCGCAGGGGATCGAGCAACACGTCGATAGCCGGATTGGCCGGGTTGAATTGCAGTTGCAACTCGAGTCCCTTTTGCCGGGCCAGCCCATCGAAGATACGCGCTACCGACGCCACGATTTCCTCCGGGTTGACCCGTTCCGGGTTCAGGCTCAGGTGCCCGGACTCGATGCGCGCAATATCGAGAATGTCCCCGATCAGTTCCAGCAGGTCCTTTGCCGAGTGGTACGCCACATCAATGGCGGGACGATCCGGGTGGTGTTGTTCGATGCGCTTGAGCGTCAGTTCGAGCATGCCGATGACGGCATTCATCGGGGTGCGGATTTCATGGCTCATGGTGGCCAGGAACGTGCTCTTGGCCCGGTTGGCTTCGTCGGCGCGCTCTTTGGCGCATCGCAGGTCATCGAACAATTGGCGCCGTTCGCTGATGTCGATCCAGCCGCCAATGATGCCTTGCACCTCACCGCTCGAGTCGCGGTAGGGAAGAATCCAGTGATAGATGGTCAACCGGCGACCGCCAATGTGCAGCGCACGGTCAAGGATCATCGGCGTGCCTTCGGCCACCACACGCTGGTAATCGGCCTGGTACTCGCGCGCTTCGAAGGCGTTGCTCATGGTGCCCTGGATCACGCTTTTGCCGATCACGTCTTCGCGTTTTGCGTTAAAGGCGCGCAGGTAGCTGTCGTTGCAACTTTGCAGCAGTCCTTGACGATCACGCACATAGATCGGGTGAGGCGTGCCGTTGACCAGTGAACGCATGAACTCGAATTGATCGTTCAGCGCTCGTTCGGCCGCCTTGCGCTGGTTGATCTGGCGCCGCATGTAGGCGTTCCAGGTCACGGAGATCAGCAAGAGCAAGCCGGCGCCGATCACGATCTGATAGAACACCCGCTGATATTGGCGCCAGGTGTTTTGCGAGGAGGCCGAATAGCCGCGCCAGCGACTGTTGATGACGCCCAGCTCCTGCGGCGCGATGCTCAACAGTGCCTTGTTGAGGATGTCATTGAGTTCCTTGGCCTCGCGCCCCGTTGCCAAGGAGAACGCCGCCTGCTGGGTGCCTATGGTGGTGCTGATTTGCAACTCGGTTTCGAACAGTTGCGAGGCGATGAAGTAGTTGGCGATCACCAGTGAATTCACCGCTCCTTCAACCCGGCCTTCGGCGAGCATTTCCACGGCGCTGAAGGCGTCCGGGGTCTGGATCAACCTGATCTGCGGGAACTCGCTGCGCAGATAGTCCATAAGCGGGTTGCCGCGGGCAATGGCCAGGCTTTTGTTCTTGAGCTGTGCAAGGTTTGTCGGACTGTCGTGCGCCTTGCGTGTCAGCAGGACATAGGAGTTCTGCAGGTACGGGCGGGTAAAGTTCAGCAAGGTATCCCGTTGTGCACTAGGGAGCATCGCGGCGATCAGATCGGCTTGATCGGTGTTGATTCGCTTGATCATGTCGCTGTCGCTACGGCTGCGCTGAACGTCGAAGCGCAGGCCGGTGCGCAATCTGATCAGCTCAAGCAAATCCGCGGCAATCCCGCGAAAGTTACCGGCACTGTCAAAAAACGTCAGCGGCGCATAGGCCTCATTGACGACTACCCGGACCACTGGATGTTGCGCCAGCCAGCGCTCCTCACTGTAACTGAGCTGCAGTTTTTGATCGGTGAGCAGGATATCGCTACCGGCGCTCCAGCGTTTGGCGATGTTTTCCCGTTCGCTGGCGGGGATGGCCATGAGCGTCGTATTGATGATGGCGAGCAGTTGAGGATTGTTCCTGTGCACGGCAAAGCTGAAACCATGGGCTTCGTGCTTGCCGAAACTGGCCATGCGAATGTTGTTCAGATAACCCTTGTTGATCATGTAATGGGTTGAAATGGTGTCGCCGAGAAAAACATCGGCCTGGCCGAAAGCCACTGCATTGATCGCGTTCTGGTAGGACGGGTAGGCGTCGATGATTGCCTTCGGGTAAAGGGCCTTGACCTCCTCCAGGGGCAGGTAGTGATACACCATGCTGAGCCGCAAACCGGCCAGGCCATCATTGAGCGGCCGGGTTTCGCCTTCACGTGTCACCAGCACCGGTTGATCGACCGCATAGGGTGTGGAAAGCGCGATGTCGTCATTGTTCGCTTCGAATCCGTTGGCGGTGCCCAGCAGGTCGACCTCGCCTTTTTCGAGCGCTTCGATCGCCGCTCCCCGGGAGGCGAAGCGTTGAACCTTGACGGGCAGGCCGAGGGCCTCGCCGAGTATGCCCGCGTAGTCGGCGGTAAACCCTTCATATTCACGGCCGCTGCTGGTCAGGTCGAAAGGGGGGTAGTCGGGTGCCGAGGTGCCGAGGATCAGCTCACGTTTACCCTCGACCCATTGTCGTTGTGATTGATCCAGCTGGACTTCCAGGTGCAGGGGCGCTGAACGACTGAGCAAGGCGTATTGTTCATGCTCCTGCGCGGCGTACAGCTCGGTGCACAGGCACAAGCCCGTGGACATGATCAGCAGATAGTCCTTCAAGCGGCTGGGCATTCTGTGCCTCACACTAACGCGTTACGTTTTGCCATCTCGATGAGTTCAACCAGGGATTTGGCCTTGAGTTTCTGCATGAGTCGTTTTTTATAAGTGCTGACGGTCTTGTTACTCAGGAACATGCCTTTGGCGATTTCCTTGTTACTGCGACCCTGGGCAAAAAGTTGCAATACCATGAGTTCCCGGTCATTGACTGACTTGAACAGTTCAAGTTCGGCGCACCGCGCTTCGTCACCACGGGCAGGGTTCAAGGCTTCACTGGGAAAGTAGTTATAACCGGACAGTACCGCTTTGATGGCGCTCACCAGCTCACTTAGATCTTCCTGTTTGCATACATAACCCGAGGCACCGGATTGCATGCAGCGGATACCGAATAATGTCGGGCATTGTGCAGTCAATACCAGGATTCTCAGGGGTGTACTCATTGCGTTGAAACGGGCAAGCACTTCCAGGCCATCCAGTTTGGGAATGCTGATATCGAGGATGACCAGGTCGGGCATGCATTCACGCACCATCTGCATGGCATCGACACCATTATCGGTTTCACCGACGACCTTGTAGCCCTCGTGTTCCAGCAACATGCGAACGGCAAGGCGGATGACAGGATGATCGTCGACAATAAAAACGGAGTTCATAATCAAATCCCTGCGAGCTCGGATAAAGCGCGCACCTTAGCTCAGATAGTTAGGGGGACGTATGAACTGACGGGTCTGTCGTAGCAATATAGGAATGTTCCTACATGCGAAAAGGAAATGGATTACGTGTCAACCGGTATTTTTTGGTAAGTTGCCACAAAAGATGTTGCTGTTTAGTTATTGGGAGCAGGGTGGTGATATGTGGGTTACACACTTTTTAAAGGCGCTTGGTTGCAGGGTGACGGTATCAGTTTCAATAAGTATCTCAGCTCGCACTGTTTTAATGGTTTGATCAAGCAGCCAAGTAATGGCAGTCCATTGACGAGGGCCAGATTTTCAAGTTCGCCCAGTTCATTGGATGTCAGGCTGCTTAACAGTATGGCCTGCTTGATCAGCCCCTGGTGGCTGGCGATTGATATCAGGTCGATGCCGCAAACGTCGGGCAGGCATTGGTCGCATAACAGGATGTCGAAGGGCTGCTCGGCGCTGAGCATGTGGTGCAAGGCGCTCCTGGCACAATCGCTGGTGGTCAAGTGGGTGAAGCCGTAACTCTCGAGCAGACATTGGGTGGCCCTGAGCTGAAACGGATGGTCCTCCACCAGCATGATGCGCAGATTGTCGTTGATCATGGTGTTCACGCTTCTTCTGTCGGAACGATAGGCGTGATTGTTTCCCGACAGCCGCCGCGCATTCGATCAGTGCACTCGACAGGCGTTGTAGGGGGATTCGGTGTTGCTTGAATGTTTTTGGATTTTCAGGACTGATCGGCCATTACCGAGGGGGTAATGGCTGATCTATCGCTTGTCGTCAGTGGCTGGAACGACCGGTCATTTCCAGGGCCATGTGGCTGGCGTAGCTGTCGGTCATGCCGGCGATGAAATCGATCATGCGCAAAAACGAGTTGTGCAGAGGGCCGTTCGGATCGGGTGCATTGTTGCCCAGCAGGTCGAGCACCCGCCGGCTCTTGAAGGACGGCGTTCGACCGTTGTGCTGCTCCAGTGCGGCACCGCAAAAAGCATTGAGCAGAATTTCCAGGGTGGTATAGGCACCGATCTCATGCAGGGTCTTGCGCTTGTCCTGGAAGATCTTCTGCCGCGCCATGTCCTTGGCATTGAGCACACAGCGTTTGGCCGGGCCGTGCATGTGCTCCACCAGGTCACCCGCCAGGGTGCCGGCCAACAGCGCATCCTGCTGCTCGACAAAGGCGCGGGCCGCGGCATTGGTCAGGTGTTCGATGGCCTTGCCGCGCAGGATCGCCAGTTTGCGCCGCCGCGAATCCTGCGGGCCGAGCAGGCGATAGGTTTGCGGCAGATCGTCGCCCACCAGGTCCAGTAACAGCGACTCGACTTCGGCATACTCCAGCAAGTCCATTTCCAGGCCGTCTTCGAGGTCGATCAAGGCGTAGCAGATGTCATCGGCGGCCTCCATCAGGTACACCAGCGGATGGCGCGCCCAGCGCTGCTCCTCCAGTTGCGGCAGGCCAAGTTTTTGCGCGATCTGCTCCAGCAGCGGCAGCTCGCTCTGGTAGCAACCGAACTTGTGTTTCTTGTACCCCAGCGAGTCGGCGTGCCTGGCCGTCCATGGATACTTCAGGTAAGTGCCCAGGGTGGCGTAGGTCAGCCGGGTTCCGCCGTCGAACTGGTGGTACTCAAGCTGGGTCAATACCCGAAAGCCCTGGGCGTTGCCTTCGAAGTTGAGGAAGTCATTGCGTTGCGCTTCGCTCATCGCATCCAGCCAGCCCCGTCCCGCGGCCTGCTGGAACCAGTGCCGGATCGCGTCTTCGCCGGAATGGCCGAAGGGTGGATTGCCAATGTCATGGGCCAGGCAGGCCGATTGCACCACCATCCCCAGGTCACTGGGATCACACCAGTCGGGCAGGGCGCTACGGATGGTTTCGCCGACGCGCATGCCCAGTGAGCGGCCGACGCAACTGACTTCCAGCGAATGGGTCAGGCGCGTGTGGATATGGTCGTTGCTGTGCACGGGATGAACCTGGGTCTTGCGCCCCAGACGGCGGAACGCCCCCGAGAAAATGATGCGGTCATGGTCTTTGTGAAAAGGACTGCGGCCCAGTTCTTCCGGGCTGTGCAGAGGCTTTCCGAGGCGTTCGCGGGTAAGCAGGGTAGGCCAATCCAAGGCTGGTTCGCTCCGTCAGGGGACTGATCGGCTAGCTTCCCGGTTCGCAACGCTGCCTGCAAGCGTCACTACAGCCCGACCGCGTCGATATCGATGAGCAGCAGGCGTTCGCCGTTGTCGAAAAATTGTCCGGCGGTGAGGCAGTACTGATTGCTGGTGGCGTCGCGGTAGGTGTTGGAGAGGGTCAGCTGCGGCTCCTCACAACCCTGCGCCAGCAGGTGATAGAAATACGGACGCCAGGACCAGTTATGGCCCAGGTAGCGGTTGTCGGCGACCCAGCCGTTGTTGCGCCATTCCAGGTTGGGCGTCAACTGCGTGCCGTGACGGTCGCACTGATAGAAACGCAGCAGCCAGGGAAAGGCATCCAGTTGTGGCAGGGCACTCAGGGGCGCGCAAGTCTGTGCCCAGTGCTGCAGGATCGCCATCAGTTCGCCCAGTTGTTGGCGCATGATCATCAGGCGACCGCGTTCGGCCAACTTCTGCTGCACATAGCGCTGGCGCAGGTGGGCAAAGCGCTCGACGAAGGCATCGGCGGCAAAGAAATCCGCTTGTGCCCGGGCAAACAGAAACCCCTGGACATAACGTGAGCCGCACTCCAGGGCAAAATTCAGTTGCGCTTCGGTTTCCACACCTTCGGCAATGATCCAGCACCCGGTTTTTTCCGCCATTTGTGCCAGCGCCTTGACCACGTCACTGCTGGGGCCCCCCAACGCGGCTGCCTGGAACAGGCGCATGTCGAGCTTGAGGATGTCTGGCTGCAGCGCCAGTACCCGATCGAGCTGGGAGTAGCCGGCGCCGAAATCATCGATGGCAATCCGTGCGCCGGCTTGCCGGTAACGCGCCACTACCTGTGCCAGGCGCTGGATGTCGCCACCCAGTTCGGTAATTTCGAAAACGATGCGCTGCGGATCTATTCCGTGCTTTTGCAGCTGACCAAGACTTGGCAAGGGTTGGTCCGGGCGCAGGCGGCTGATCCAGCGGGGGGAAATGTTCAGGCTGAGAAACCAGTCGCCAGGCGCTTCGTGCAGGCGACTCAGGGCGTTATCGCGCAGCTGACGGTCGAGGCGACGCAGGGCGACGGCGTTGGTGCGGGGATCGGCGAACAGCGGCCCCACCGAGGCGAGTTGGCCGTCGGCCTGACGCAGTCGGCCCAGGGCTTCCACGCCGGCGATACGGCCGGTGGCGGTATCGATGAACGGCTGAAAGCAGGCGAGCGGTTGCCCGTCGATCACAAGGCCTCCTTGGATGGATCTTGTTGTTGGATAAAGCCTGGTCACCGGGTAGGCGCGCAGGATCGAACCCCTCGATAGAGAGGTTCGATCCTGCGGTTACTGCAAGAATGTAGCCAGATACTGACAGGGTCAGTGTTTACGCGAAGAGCCTTGCATGACCAGCTTGACCAGAGGCCCCAGCGTGGTGCCCAGACGGATGAGCCGGGTCAGGCTGCCCAGGCCTGCGCCGCTCCGCGTGCCCTTGCCGGTCAGGAAGCCCAACAAGGTAACGGCCGCCACGCCCCACAGCGGTGCATGCTTGATGCCGAACCCATCGTGCAGGTTCTGGCCCATGCCACGCAGCCGATGCAGAGGTTGCAGCAGTTGCCCGGATTCGTGACGGATTTCCTGGCGATGCATTTCCATGCGCAGGCGGATCAGTGCCTTGCGCATTTCCGTGCGTGAGCTGTTTCGAGGCAGTTCAGGCAGGTTCATGGCAGCAGGCGCTCCCGATCATTGGCCAATTCTTCCAACGTGCCATGGAAGGGCGAGGATTCATCGAAGATTGCCGCTCTCAGGCGTATCCCGCAGAACACGCAGGCAAGGGTGTAGAACACGCACAGTGAGATGATGGCGGGCAGGCGATAGGTGTCCCAGAACACGATCAACACCAGTGTCGACAGCCCAACCAACAACAATAACGCGAACACCAGTGCCAGGCCGGCAAACAGCAACAGGCTTACGGTGCGGGCCTTTTGCTCCTGCAATTCGATACCGAACAGTTCGACGTGACTGTGCAGCAACCCAAGAACGGCGGCGCCGAGGCGTCGCGGTGAGGAACTGGCGCCCGTCCCGGACGAGCCGATTTCATCGATCGCCATGATCAGCGCCGGGTTGCCAGCAAGCCAATGAGGAAACCCACGCCGGCGGCAATACCGACCGATTGCCATGGGTTGGCCTGGACATAGTCCTCGGTGGCGGTCACGGCAGCCTTGCCGCGTTCGCGCAGGGAGTCTTCGGTCAGTTTCAGGGTTTCCCTTGCACGCAGCAGACTGTCGTGGATCTGGTCGCGCAATTCATCGGCCTGGTCACCGGCCAGGGAGGCGGTGTGTTCCAGCAACCGTTCGGTATCGCTGACCAGTGTCTGAAAATCGCTCATCAGGATTTCTTGAGCAGTCTTTGCCTTGATGCTGGCCATTGGTGATCTCCATAAGTGGCGTCTGAATCGTTCGAGTATGAGCCTTGTGCGAAGGTTCAGTACAAATGACTGGTACAACTTTTGCTGTGTCGTGGTGCGTCGGCTCGCGCCGTTGCGCTGTTGCTGGGCAAGATTCCAGTAAAACCTTAACTCAAACAATCAAAACCCGCGCAAATGTCCCGGTCGTGATTGGCCTTGATGAATCCCGTGCTTCAAAACGGTTCATCGGGAGAGACCTGTTCGATTCGACAAGTCTCAACTTGGTGCATGGATTGCCCGCGCGAACTGCTTTGGTGCTTTTTTTCAGCCTTAAGGTCTGCCAAATCCATGGAAAATCTGCAAAGCGCTGTGGACACCCTGGTTCATAGCTCCAATACATTGTTCATCCTGATCGGTGCGGTCATGGTGTTGGCCATGCACGCCGGCTTCGCGTTCCTGGAAGTCGGGACGGTCCGGCAAAAAAACCAGGTCAATGCCCTGTCGAAAATCCTCAGCGACTTCGCCGTTTCCACACTGGCTTACTTCTTTATAGGCTATTGGATTTCCTACGGCGTCACCTTTATGCAACCGGCGGCCGTGATCAACGCCGATCACGGCTATGGCCTGGTGAAGTTTTTCTTCCTGCTGACCTTTGCCGCGGCGATCCCGGCGATCATTTCCGGGGGCATCGCCGAGCGTGCCCGGTTCGTTCCGCAATTGTGCGCGACAGCGTTGATCGTGGCGTTCATCTATCCCTTCTTCGAGGGCATGATCTGGAACGGCAACCTGGGTCTGCAGGCCTGGCTGCTGGAGCGCTTTGGCGCCAGCTTCCATGATTTCGCCGGTTCCGTTGTCGTTCACGCCATGGGCGGTTGGCTGGCGCTGGCGGCGGTGCTGTTGCTTGGGCCACGCGATGGGCGTTATCGCGAAGGGCGGCTGGTGGCGTTCGCGCCGTCGAGCATTCCGTTCCTGGCGTTGGGCTCGTGGATTCTCATTGTCGGCTGGTTCGGCTTCAACGTGATGAGTGCGCAAACCCTGCAAGGGGTCAGCGGGCTGGTTGCGGTGAACTCGCTGATGGCCATGGTCGGCGGCACGATGGCGGCGCTGATCGTCGGGCGCAATGACCCGGGCTTTCTGCACAACGGGCCGCTGGCCGGTCTGGTGGCAATCTGTGCTGGCTCCGACCTGATGCATCCGGTGGGTGCGCTGGTCACCGGTGCCATTGCCGGGGCGCTGTTTGTCTGGTGCTTTACGGCCGCACAAGGCAAATGGCATATCGATGACGTGCTGGGCGTGTGGCCGCTGCATGGTCTGTGTGGCGTCTGGGGCGGGGTAGCCTGTGGCATCTTCGGCCAGGCGGCCTTGGGCGGGTTGGGCGGTGTGAGCATCGTCAGCCAGTTGATCGGCACGGCACTGGGTGTGGTGGTAGCGCTGGCAGGTGGTTTTGCGGTGTATGGCGTGATCAAGGCATTCCATGGTTTGCGCCTGAGCCAGGAAGAAGAGTATTACGGCGCGGACTTGTCGGTGCACAAGATCGGCGCCGTCAGCCAGGATTAGCCGTGGTTCATTGGCTCGACGACATTTCAGGGCGGGCCTAGAATAAGCACTCAATTTCTTGGTAGAGCGCTCATGCTTCCTGAATGTCAGCTGTTCGGCACTCTCGGGTGTCATCTCTGTGAAGTGGCCGAAGCCATGTTGATGGAGTTTGTCGAGCGTGGCCTGCTGGTGGAACTGGTGGACATCGCTGACGACGAATCCTGGTTCGCCGCCTACAGCCTGCGCATCCCGGTGTTGCGTCGGGTCGATACCGGCGCGGAACTGGGTTGGCCCTTCAGTGCCGACGAAGTGGTTGCCTTCCTGGGTTAAACGGTTTTGTGGGTGGACAGGTTCCGCCCGTCGAACTTTAGAGCCGATCCCCTTGGCTTAATCGACGCTATTCGGATACTGTATGCGCATACAGTTATCCGGATTGCTGTCCTGCTGCCGTTGATTTTTGGCGTTGAGCGGGGCAACTCCGGGCGTGAGGGGGATGAGTCGTGGTCAATGTCGAACAATTGAAAAGCAGCGTTAATCGCATGTCGGTGGATGTGGTACGCGAAGCCGTCGCCGAATTGCGCCTGGACGGCCTGGTGACGGAAGGGAAAACGCCCTTCAACAAGCTGCATTTCAATACCTGCTTTGCCGAAATCGAAGCCTTGTTCCAGCGCGCGGGCTTTCACCGTCAGCTGGATGTCGTGGGTTATCAGGGTTTGTTGTATGCACTGTATGACCCGGGTCGCTGGGAGGCGGTCGACGTGCTGCGCTGGCTCAAGGAGTACACCGAGGCGGCGCAGATACCGGCGTAAGGATTCTGCGCTAGGTTCGTTTGCGCCGCTGTTGGATAATGCCGCTCTGCATTCAAGGTAAGAGCTTTTGTATGTCCACTTCAGCATTTTCTGCTGCACACAGCCAGGCCAGCACACTGTACCTGCCGCCTGGCCCGTGGCAGACCGTTTTCGATTGCCTGTGCGAGCACTTCAGCGCCATCAGTCGTGAACAATGGCTGGACAGAATCGCTCGCGGTCGCGTCCTCGATGGGCAGGGCGCGCCCATTGCCCTTGACCTGCCTTACAGGGAAGGCCTGCGGATTCACTATTTTCGCGAAGTGCCTGACGAAAAACCGATCCCGGTGGTCGAGTCGATCCTGTACGCGGACGAGCATCTGGTGGTGGCGGACAAGCCACATTTTCTACCCGTAACCCCGGCGGGTGAGTACGTCGAACAGACCTTGTTGCGTCGCCTTATCCGTCGCCTGGACAACCCGCACCTGGTTCCCTTGCATCGCATCGACCGGCATACCGCGGGTCTGGTGCTGTTTTCCGCCAACCCGCAGAGCCGTTCGGCGTATCAGTCGCTGTTTCCTTCGCGGCAGATCGAAAAGCGCTACGAGGCTATCGCCCGGGCATTACCTGACCTGACGTTTCCACTGGTGCACAAGAGCCGACTCATCGATGGCGAGCCGTTCTTTCGCATGCAGGAAGGGCCGGGCGCCAGCAACACCGAGACGGCTGTGGAAGTCCGGGAAAAGAACGGCGACCTCTGGCGCTATGGGCTTTATCCGGTGACGGGCAAGAAACATCAGTTGCGGGTGCACATGACCGCCCTGGGCGCCAGCATCTGCAACGACCCGTTTTATCCCCGGGTGCTCAAGGACGTGGAAGATGACTATGCCAACCCGCTGAAACTGCTGGCCCAGGGGCTGAAATTTGTAGACCCGGTGACGGGTGAGGGCCGGGAGTTCGAGAGCGCAATCACGTTGCAGTGGTGAGCAGGGCATTCAAAAAAATCGAATTTATGCCCAGGTCTGCAGTCTTTTGATCAGGCGCCACGCCTGTGGCGTTCGATACCTCCCATGCAAGGAGATATTCATGAAACGCACGGTTTTCGCCGGAATGTTGATTTGCACCGCCCTGTTGGCCTCTCCCGTATTCGCCGCAGACAGCGACCTGTGCACCATCAAGCTCCAGGAGCTCAAGGACAAGGTCACCAGCCTGCCGGCCACGTCCGAAAACACCACCATGGAAATCAAGCGGATGCAGGCCAGCGCTGAATCGGCCCGGGCCGCCAACGACGACAAGAAATGCATCACCGAGGCCACGCAGGCACTGGCACGCGTGGATAAACTGAACAATGAGCCGAACCCTTAGCGAGGGTTTTCCAGAGGCGAATAAAAATGCCCCGACCAGTCGGGGCATTTTCATGTATCCGGTAGTCGCCGCGAAGATTACAACTCTTTGACGGTACGAACCTGATCCTTGTTGATGCGGGTCTGCTTGCCATCCAGCTGTTCGAATTCGTAGAAGCCCGAATCCTGGTCGTAGTTTGGCGTGTCGACGGCCTGGATTTCGCGACCGTCATTCAAGGTGATCACAGTAGGCGATGCGCAACCGGCGAGGGTAGCGAGGCCCAGTGCAAGCATGAAAGTGGCCAGGGTCCGTTGAGTCATGGAAGTGTCTCCGAAAAAATGAATTCTTTTGGTTGCTGGGCTTGAGACGTAAACAGCGCGCGCAAGTTCCTTGGTACTCAGTCTGACACAGTGTCTGACGTACTTAACAGTTCGGGCGTGTTGAGGTTTGCCAGGCGCGGATCGTTGTCGGGGCACTGCAAGGCAGTAGCACCCAGCTGGCGCATCAGTCGACCCGGGCTACGTTCACCCTCCTTCCAGGCCGTTTCGAAATCAGCGCGCAGTGCCACTGGAATAATGCACAGCAACGGCTCCCAGTGGCCGTCATGGCGCAGCATCAAGGGTTTGTCCGGATGCTGGCTGGCGGCTTCGCGCATGCTGCTGAGCAGTGCCTGGTCAATGCGCGGGACATCACATGGCAAGACTAGCAGATGATTGTGACGGGCCGCTTTGAGACCGGCACGAATGCCCGCCAATGGCCCCGGAAAATCGCCTTCGTCGTCATGGACCAATTGATCGGCGTAGGGCGCGTACTTTTCCAGGTTCCGGTTGCACGAGATGATCAGGTCATCGCTCAGCGCACGTGTCTTGCGATGCAGATGTGCAATCAGCGGCTCGCCGTGCCATTCCAGCAATCCCTTGTCCTGGCCGCCCATGCGCTGGCCGCGGCCGCCTGCCAGGAGCAAAATGGAGCAGGGTGGCAACGCTGGGTTCGAAGTCATGGCAGGCCTCCATGGGGGCGGCGAAAAATGAGGTCGCTGTGATATAACACCGGGCTGTTTCTCCTACAACTGGACGAGCCTATGAAAGCCAAGGCTGATGTACCTTTCGCGCCGCTCAACATCGCGGTGCTGACGGTCAGCGATACCCGTACCCTGGAAACCGATACCTCAGGCCAGCTATTCGTTGACCGCCTGACGGCTGCCGGACACAACCTGGCCTGCCGGGTTTTGCTCAAAGATGACCTCTACAAGATTCGCGCGCAAGTTGCCAACTGGATCGCCGACGAGGTCGTACAGGTGGTGCTGATCACCGGCGGCACCGGGTTCACCGGTCGTGACAGCACGCCGGAAGCAGTGAGCTGCCTGCTCGACAAACAAGTCGATGGTTTTGGTGAATTGTTCCGCCAGATATCGGTGGCGGACATCGGCACATCGACCGTCCAGTCCCGCGCCTTGGCCGGCCTGGCCAACGGCACGCTGGTGTGCTGCCTGCCGGGGTCGACCAATGCGGTACGCACCGGTTGGGATGGCATTCTTGGCGAGCAGCTGGATTCGCGCCATCGCCCGTGCAATTTCGTGACTCACCTGAAACAGGCGGCACCCTGTGAATCCCGCGGGTAAGCCGGGCAAGACCGGGACCCTGATGCCGGTCGAGGTAGCCCTGGCGCGTCTGCTGGAAATGGCCGACGCCTCACGGATTGTAGAGCGCGAGCGTTTGCCGTTGGCGCAGGTCGAGGGCCGGGTGCTGGCCGACGATCTGCTGTCGTCCCTCGATCTGCCGCCGTGGCCCAATAGCGCGATGGATGGTTATGCCTTGCGCGTGGCTGACTGGAACGCAGAGCCGCTGGTGGTCAGTCAGAAAGTCTTTGCCGGCCAGGCCCCCGTTGCGTTGACGCCGGGCACCTGCGCGCGAATCTTCACCGGCGCACCTGTGCCGCCGGGTGCCGATTGCGTCGAGATGCAGGAGAACGCCGAAGTCCAGGCGGATGGACGTGTCCGTTTCACCGAGTCCCTGGTCATCGGGCAGAACATTCGTCCACAAGGACAGGAAACCACCGTTGGCGAACTGATCCTGCCGGCGGGCACACGGCTGGGGCCGATCGAACAAGGGCTGGCAGCCTCGCTGGGGTGTGCCGAGCTTGCGGTGATCCGCAAGGTTCGCGTGGCGGTGCTGTCCACCGGGGATGAACTGATCGAGCCGGGTCAGCCGCTGGGGCCGGGGCAGATCTACAACAGCAACCGTGTGTTGCTCTGCAGCTGGTTGCAGCGCCTGGGTTGCGAGGTGATCGACGCCGGGATCCTGCCGGATGACCTGGACACCACGCGCGCGCGCCTGGGCGAGCTGGGGAATGTCGACCTGATTCTCTCGACCGGCGGCGTATCGGTGGGGGAGGCCGACTTCCTGGGCATGGCGCTGCGAGAAGAGGGCGAGCTGGCGCTGTGGAAACTGGCCATCAAGCCCGGAAAACCCCTGACCTTCGGCCATTTTCGTAGCGTGCCGGTGATCGGCCTGCCGGGCAATCCAGCCTCGACCCTGGTGACCTTTGCCTTGCTGGCAAGGCCTTACCTGCTGCGCCGCATGGGTGTGCAGGAGGTGGAGCCGCTGAAGGTGCAAGTGCCGGCAGGGTTCGACTGGACTAAGGCCGGCAATCGACGCGAGTACCTGCGCGGTCGCCTGGAGAACGGCCAGGCCATCATCTACCGCAATCAGAGTTCCGGTGTGCTGCGCAGCGCCGCGTGGGCCGATGGACTGGTCGAGGTCATGGAGGAGCGGACGCTGGTGGCAGGTGACAGCGTCTACTTCATTCCGCTGAGCGAAGTATTGAGCTGATCTGGGCCACGCGGTGACGCAAGCCCGGTCGATTGAGCCGGGTTTTGCGTCCATGGTAGATCAATGAGCCAGCAGCAGGGAGACGACCTGGTCGAAACGGCTGTTGGCGATCCAGCCCAGCAGCCCCAGGACAACGACTGTTCCGCCCACCGAATAGGCAAGCCTGAGCCTGATTGACCTGACGTCACTGCGAATCTTTTCCAGGTCGCCTCGCAGGGTTTCGAGGTGTGTCTCAAGCTCGTTGACGCGAGGTTGCATAGGAACTTCTCCACTGGATTTTGCACTGCTGACGAGTTCAGCTGGATGATCGGCCCGTTTCATTGCGAGCGGCACCACCGGCATCACCGGTGACCTGATGTCATGTCGTTGCATTGCACATCCTTGCGTCTGTCCTGCTGATGACTGAAAACCGCTGACACAAAAGTGTACCAATCGCCATTTCTGGTCAATTGAGCCGATTCCTCACGTTTTGTAAGAAAATTCTCCTTATTGGACTCAAGCGTAAATAATTCATTTTTTTGCGACTTTTCAGGAGGGTGGTGAGGTCACATGTCCCATACGCCTTCAAAGATGGGGAGTGACGACAATGAGCGAACGCAAGGCACTGTTGATTCTGCATGGCAAGCAGGCGCTCAACGAAGCGGTTCGGGCCGCCGTCGAGGAAAAGCGTGAACAAGGCTGGGACCTGGCCGTGCGCCTGACCTGGGAAGCCGGGGATGCGCAACGGCTGGTGGGCGAAGCGCTGGAGGCGGGTTATCGGCGTATCATTGCCGGTGGCGGCGACGGCACCTTGCGCGATATTGCCGAAGCCATGGCCGGCCAGTCGCCGGAGGCCAGCCTGGTGCTGATGCCGCTGGGCACCGCCAACGATTTTGCCCGTGCTGCCGGTGTGCCGCTGGAGCCGGATCAGGCACTGGCGCTGCTGGACGTTGCCCCCAGCGCCATCGACCTGGGGGAAGTCGGTGGCCAGGTGTTCCTGAATATGGCCACCGGTGGTTTTGGCAGTCAGGTCACGGCCAATACCTCCGAAGAACTGAAGAAAGTCCTTGGTGGTGCGGCGTATCTGTTCACCGGCTTGACGCGTTTCAGTGAGCTGCATGCGGCGTATGGTGAATTGCAGGGGCCTGATTTTCACTGGAGTGGCGAGTTGCTGGCGCTGGGGATCGGTAACGGTCGACAGGCGGGTGGTGGGCATGTGCTCTGCCCAGAGGCTTTGGCGGACGACGGGCTACTCGACATCAGCATTCTGCCGGCACCGCAGGAGCTGGTCGGCACCTTGAAGAACCTGCTGGCCGATGGTTTCGGACTCGATAGCATGTTCGTCCGCGCCCGCCTGCCATGGGTTGAGATCAAGGCCTCTGAGGGCCTCTACATCAACCTTGACGGCGAACCGCTCGAGGGTGACAGCCTGCGGTTCTCGGCTCGGCCGGCGGCGCTGCAGGTGCATTTGCCCGAGCAGTCACCCTTGTTGAGCAGGGCTGGAGCTGTCAGTCGTCCAGACTGATGATCTGCTCGCGCACGGCGAACAAGACAAGGCCGGCCACGTCAAATATCTGCAAGCGCTTCATGACTTGCGAGCGATGGGTTTCCACGGTCTTGACGCTCAGGCCCAGGCCGTTGGCGATTTCCCGGGTGGATTTGCCACGCACGATCAACCGCAGGATTTCCAGCTGACGGGCTGTCAGGTTGTGCGAGTCTGCCGGGGCCGCCTGGCTGTTCTGGGTCCGGTTCAACGCCTGGGTGATCACGGTATGGGCGATGGCCGGGCTCAGGTAGCGCTCATTGTTACGCAAGGCTTCCAGCGCGTGTTCCAGTTCGGTGGCCGTGGTGTCCTTGAGTAAATAGCCATGGGCCCCGGATTCCAGGGCTTGCATGATGAGTGCCGGGTCGGTGTGCATCGACAGGATCAGCACCTTGCTGTGCGGACGGACCCGCTTGAGCTGTTGCAAGGCTTCGAGGCCACCGGTCTGCTTCATGGAAATATCCAGCAGCACGATATCCGGCGACAGTCGCTGGGCCATTTCGAGCAGCTGCGAGCCATCGTTGGCCTCGCCGACAACCGCATAGCCAGGAAGGTCCAGCACCAGGGCGCGCACGCCAGCCCTGATCAGCGAGTGGTCATCCACCAGAAGCAAGTTACAAGTCAATGCATAACCTTATTCGTATTGGCCCGTTCGAACTCACGGGGTGCCCATGGGAAGAGGGCTTCGATTTGGGTGCCTTTGCCTGGCTGGCTGGTCACGGTCAGCGTGCCGCCCAGTTGTTTGATCCGTTCCGACATCCCGGCCATGCCGCGTTGTCCTTCACGCCCCGGATCGGTGGCCGGCGCGAAACCGCGGCCATCGTCACTGATCAGCAATGCCAGGCCCTGGGGCAAACGCTGCAGGCAGACCAGCAGGTTTTGCGCATCGGCATGGCGCAGCATGTTGGTGACGGCCTCCTGGGTGATGCGAAAGGCCGCCACTGCCATTTCTTCCGGGATGCCGGTCAGTCGTTGCTGGCACTCCAGGCTCCAGTGCACCGGGGTGTTGCTCAGCGTCTTGAGCAAATGCGCCCGCAGGCTGGCTTCCAGCCCAAGGCTGGCCAGTTGTCGGGGGTTGAGGATGGCCGATACATCGCGAACCTTGGCGAGGGTTTCATCCAGCGTGTCGCACAGCACCGAGCATTGCCCCTGCAGGTCTTCGGGCATCCTGCGCTTGAGCCAGTCACTCTGAAGTTTTGCCGCGGTCAGCAACTGGCCGATGTCGTCGTGCAATTCCCGACTGAGGCGATGGCGTTCGTTTTCCTGGACTTGCAGCATCCGTTCGGCCAGCTCCTGAGGTTGGAACTTGATCGACTTGCGTGACAGGCGGTATTGCATCCAGACGCAGCCCAGCGCAGCAAGATCGAGCGCCAGCAGACCCAGCGGCAACTGCGTGGACAGGCCGTAGACCAGCAGGCTGCCGAGTGTCGAGCCGGCGCATAGAAGCAGCGTGAACCGGCGTGCGTTATCTGGGGAGGGTGGCCATTTGGCGATTGAATTGAGGCTGGCGTACATAGCGGATGGAGCCAATGGATGTTCGCTGCGGGCCGATCGGTCATGTTCGCTGACAGATCGATGATTTTTTATGTCAGCTTTCGACTTCAACGGTTTTTTGTATAAGAAAACCACGGTCTTGTATAAGAAATCAGACCTGAATTTTTAGCTGAGTTGTCTGCAATCGCGTTGCCGTTAATTGACGTCAACTAATGGGCGGCATAATAGCACTTCGAATACCGTTGGTCGCGCTTGTGATTAGATGTCCAGGAGGACAGGAGATAGCGCCCAGGAAGGTGGGAACACCGTTTAGGCCACGATTATTTGGATCCAATAAAAATCGGCGCAGACACACGAATACTTGTACAAGCAATAGTTACTTGTTTCGAGGTGTCGTTAGCAGATATGAAGTATTCAATTGCGACATGAGTCCGCACAAGTTGTGATGCAGTCATCTATTCGCAGCTTGACGTACTTGCGCAAAGTTAAGCCTGGCGCTGCGAATAAGAAACGAGTGTGTACGGCCTGGAATCAACCGGGGGGCGAAACTGACTCTGGCCGACCTGGAACGCGAAGGCTTCGATCAGGGAGGCCTGTTCAGTTTCATCGAGGCTGAGCTGCCCGGTTTTCTGGTCGATCAGTTCAAGTTGCCAGGCGATCAGCGTCAGGCAGTCCTTGAGCGCATCCAGGGCTTCGTCGTGCAGTGCCATGTGGTTGTGGGCGTGATTGAGCAGGCCATGAATGTGCAATGAAAACTCTGACACGGCCGCGAGGGCGAGGGCATCTGCCTTGCACGCCAGTTTGAGCAGGGTGCTGAGCATGCAGTCAATGGCGTCCGGGTCATTGCTGATCAATTGCAGATGACTCAGGCACTCCTCGGTCCTGGCCAGGAGTGTTTCAGCCTCGACGAGAAACTCGGGAATGCGCTTTGCCCACTCTTTACGATTGTTCGGCATGCTTGTCTCCACAACGTCATGTCAAATGAGGAGGGTGTCTTGAGTTCGCGCTCTGGACGGCTCAAGTGCGGGCTGAACGCTTGAAAGGTTGATTGGCCACTGGTTTGCGATCGCAGACAAATGCCCGACTCCATTCATGCAATGAGAATGGCGTCACATTAATGGCTATTGGATATTGCGAATATCAGGTTGCACCTGATTGTTGCTAGGGGAATCCCTTACAGGGCGGAACCAATCGCGCAAATGATGGTCGCGGCGAAAAGCATGGCAATAGATGAAATTACAGGATCAGTAAAGCATGATGTTAATGTGACATCAATTCCCGCGCATGGCATTTGCCAAGGGGTCAAGGTCCGGCGAAAACAGCCGATAACCCTCTATCCAGTGAATTCATCCGCAAAAGCCCCAGGAGTCATAGATGGCCGGCATTCTCGATACGGTAGACCAGCGTACGCAACTTGTGGGTGAGAATCGCCTGGAAATTCTCATGTTCCGGCTTGCCGGGCGGCAATTGTTCGCGATCAACGTGTTCAAGGTGCAGGAAGTCCTGCAACTGCCGAAGCTGACCCTGATGCCCCAGCGGCATCCGTTCGTGTGCGGCGTGGTCAATCTGCGCGGCCAGACCCTGCCGGTCATCGACCTGTCCCAGGCCATCGGCATGCGTGCGCTGGTGCCAGGCCCTGGCAGCACGATCATCGTCACGGAGTACAACCGCTCGGTGCAGGCCTTCCTGGTCGGAGGGGTGGACCGCATCGTCAACATGAACTGGGAAGCGATCCTGCCACCGCCCAGCAGTGCCGGCCGGCAGCATTACCTGACCGCGATCAGCAAGGTCGATGACCAGTTGGTGGAGATCATCGACGTCGAGAAAGTCCTCGCCGAAATCGTGCCTTACAACGCCAAGGTCTCCCGGGAAAAACTCGAGGATCCGGTGCTGGAACGCGCCCGTGGCCGTGAAGTGTTGCTGGTGGATGACTCGAATGTGGCCCTGACGCAACTGCGCGATACCTTGGGGCAGTTGGGTGTGAAGATGCACATTGCCAGCGATGGCTTGAAGGCCCTGAACATGCTCAAGGCCTGGGCGGACACCGGCGTCAACATGACCGACAAGCTCCTGATGGTCTTCACCGACGCGGAAATGCCGGAAATGGACGGTTACCGCCTGACCACCGAAATCCGCAACGACCCGCGACTGCGCGGCCTTTATGTGGTGCTGCACACGTCCCTGTCCGGCAGCTTCAACGACTCGATGGTCAAGAAGGTCGGCTGTGACAACTTCCTCTCCAAATTCCAGCCGGACAAGCTGGTTGATGTGGTGCGTCAGCGTTTGATGCGCGATGCAGTGCCGGCCTGATCCGAGGACGAATGCCCAACACTAAACATTGTGGGAGCTGGCTTGCCAGCGAAGAGGCCCGAAAGGTCAATGCAATATTCAAGGACGCCTTCGCTGGCAAGCCAGCTCCTACAGGGGCGGGACCTTTGATTCGCTGATCAAGCTCGTATAGGGTGGCGTTTTTGTCCGTCAGGGAGCTGGCCATGTTGCGTCTGAGTGCGCTGTATCGTTATCCGTTGAAATCCGGCAAAGGCGAGATCCTGCAACAGGTCGGCCTCGACAAGCTGGGGCTGGACGGCGATCGAGGCTGGATGCTGGTGGATGAAGCCAGCGGACGCTTCCTGACCCAACGCGCAGTCGCGCAGATGAGCCAGCTGTCGGCGTTGTGGAATGCCGAGGGTGGCTTGACCCTCAGTGCCCCCGGCCATTCGCCGATCGAGGTCGCCTTGCCCGCCAGTGACGCTCAATTGCGCGGTGTGACCATCTGGCGTGACAGCTTGCGCGTGCCCGATGCCGGCGACGCGGCCGGCGCCTGGGTCAGTCGGTTCATCGGCAAGCCGACGCGCCTGGTGCAGGTGCCACTGGATCGCGCACGGACCACCGCCTCGGGCTATGGCAAGGACGACGATCAGGTCGCCTTCGCCGATGGCTTCCCGCTGTTGCTGATTGGCCAGGCATCGCTGGATGACCTGTCGCAACGCGTCGGCCGCTCGCTGGAGATGCTGCGTTTCCGGCCCAACCTGGTCATCGAGGGCAGCGAGGCGTATGCCGAGGATGGCTGGAAGCGCCTGCGCATCGGCGATGTCGAGTTCCGGGTGGTCAAGCCCTGTTCACGCTGCATCATGACAACCGTCGACCCGCAAACCGGCGAGCGTGACGCTGGCCGCGAACCCTTTGCCACCTTGCAGAAGTACCGTAGCGAAGCCGATGGTGCGATGTTTGGGCAGAATCTGGTCAACGACGGTAATGGCCGGCTCGAAGTCGGCATGCCGGTCACCATCCTCGAATAAACGCCCTTCAACGAAAAATGCCCGTGTCGATGGACACGGGCATTGTCTTTTCGCAGTGAACCCGGGGTTTTAGCCGCGGTATTCGCACAGGTAGGCAGTGTCGACCGCCACTTTGAGCTGGAACTTGCTGTTGGCGGGCACGTTGAACTGGCTGCCGGCGGCGAAGGTTTCCCAATCGGTGCTGTCCGGGAGCTTGACGGTCAGGGCGCCGGAGACCACGTGCATGATTTCACGCTGGCTGGTGCCGAATTCGTATTCGCCCGGGGCCATGACGCCGATGGTCGCTGGGCCTTCGGCAGTGCCAAAGGCGATCGACTTGACGGTGCCGTCGAAGTACTCGTTGACTTTAAACATGGGCGATTCCTCGAAAAGGGCTTAAAAGGGCCGGCCAGTATGCACAAGGCCCAAGGACTCGTCACCTCTCTAGAGCGGCAGGACAAGCGGCAACAGGCGTGCGGTATTGCGCGCGTCTTCCAGCGCCCGATGTTGCTGCCCCGTGAACTGCAGTCCCGCCAGTTGCAGGGCGCCGTTGAGCCCCAGCGGTCGTTCCAGCCGCCGGGCCTTGGCAAAGCGTTGCTTGAGATTCATGTGCGGCACGTTGCTCAACGCGCTGTCGAAGGGCAGGCGCTGCCATTCCTGGAGCAACTGTTTGCGATCGTAGTCACCCCAGCTGACCCAGCCTTCAAGCCGCGAGTGATGTTGGCCCAGCCAGCGCTCGAACGATGGCCAGACCTCGGCCAGGGGCTGTGCGGCATCGATGTTGGCCTGGGTGATGTGCGTCAGCTCCCGGCAAAACGGCGTCAACAGAGGGCGACGCAACGGGCGCACGAAACGCTGGAAGCAATCCAGCTCGCGGCCTTTGCGATCCACCAGGGTGGCACCGATTTCGATGATTTCCATTTCCGTTATGGGCCAACCACCCTCATCGGTGGTGGCTTCCAGATCAATGACCAACCAGTGAGGCATCGCAGGGTTCCCGGTATCCGCGTGCTGATAGGGCTTGAGCGTAGCCAAACCCGGCGGTTACGCCTAGCGACTTATTCGACCTCAAGCAGAATCTGCCGGTTTTTCACCTGGTCGCCCACCTGCACCTGCAAGCGCTTGAGCACGCCGTCGATGCCCGCCTTGAGTGGGTGTTCCATTTTCATGGCTTCCAGCACCACCAGCAATTGGCCTTTGCTGACCTGGCTGCCTTCACTGACCAGCACGTCGATGACCGCACCGTCCATGGGCGCCTTGAGGGTGCCGGAGCTGATGCTGGCCTGGCTGCAGACCGGCGCTTGGGTGCGATCCACCAGTTGCAGGCTGCCGGGGCGAGTGAATAGCCAGAGTTGCTCGCCTTCGAGAAGGTAGGCATGACGCTGGCGGATGCCGTCGATGTCCAGGGTGACCCAGCGACCGTCGCATTGGATAACGGTCAGGCTGAGCACCTGAGCGGCGATTTGAATCCGGTAGGGCTGCCCCGGTACCGCGTTGAGTTGCACGGGCCAGTCCTGATCCCCCAGGCCGATGTGGTAGTGCAGCGGCACACTGGCGTTGTTACGCCAACCGGCCAGCGCGGCGGGATGAATCCGTGCCGAAGCGTGATGGAACAACGCCGCCGCAATCGCCAGCGCTTCGGTGCTGGGTACAGGGGGCTGCAGGTAGGGGTTGTCGGCGAAATGCGCCGCAATGAATCCGGTGCTGAATTCGCCACGGATGAACCGCGGATGTTCGAGCAGGCCGGCCAGCAAACGCTGGTTGCTCGGCAGGCCCAGCAGGACGCTGTCCTGCACCGCCCGCAGCAACTTGCGCCGGGCTTCTTCACGGGTCGCGCCGTGGGCAATGATCTTGCCCAGCATCGAATCGTAGAACGGGCTGACCTGCTGTCCTTCCATCAGCCCATGGTCGATGCGCACGCCGCTCTGCAGCGCCGGTTCCCAGCGGGCGATGCGCCCGGTTTGCGGGACAAAGTCCTGGGCCGGGTCTTCGGCGTACAAGCGCACTTCCATGGCGTGACCGCTGAGTTGCACCTGCTCCTGGCGCAACGGTAGCGGCAGCCCCGCGGCGACCTGCAGTTGCCAGGCCACCAGATCCAGCCCGGTGATCAGTTCGGTGACCGGATGCTCTACCTGCAGCCGGGTGTTCATTTCCAGGAAATAGAACTGCCCGCATGCATCCAGGAGGAATTCCACGGTGCCGGCGCCGACATAGTTGACCGCGCGACCGGCCTTGAGCGCCGCTTCGCCCATGGCCTGGCGCAGTTCGGCGGTCATGACCGGGCAGGGCGCTTCCTCGATGACTTTCTGGTGACGGCGCTGGATGGAACAGTCGCGCTCGCCGAGGTAGATCAGGTTGCCCTGATGGTCGCCGAACAGCTGAACCTCGACGTGACGCGGGTCGATCAACGCCTGTTCGAGGATCAGTTCATCGCTGCCGAATCCATGCAGCGCTTCGGAGCGTGCGGTGCGGATCTGCGCCAACAAATCGCCGGCATCGTGCACCAGGCGCATGCCGCGACCGCCACCGCCAGCGCTGGCCTTGATCATCAGCGGGTAGCCGATGCGATCGGCTTCGCGGCTGAGCGTCGCATCGTCCTGCTCGGCGCCCTGATAGCCGGCGATGCAGGGAACCCCTGCGTCGAGCATGGCCAGTTTCGACAGCCGTTTGCTGCCCATCAGTTCGATGGCTTCGGGGCTGGGGCCGATGAAGGTGATGCCGGCGTTTTGGCAGGCTCGGGCGAAACCGGCATTTTCCGAGAGGAAACCGTAGCCCGGGTGGATGGCGTCGGCCCCGGTACGTCGGGCCGCCTCGATGATCGCTTCGATGTTCAGGTAGGACTGTTGCACCGGGGCCGGGCCGATGTTTACCGCTTCGTCGGCCATGTGCACGTGCAGGGCGTCGGCGTCGGCATCGCTGAAGACGGCGACGGTGCGGTAGCCCAGGGCCTGGGCGGTGCGCTGGATGCGGCAGGCTATTTCACCGCGGTTGGCGATCAGGATTTTGTTGAATCCGGGCATGTTTTATTCCCTGGGTTTTTGCGGTGAATGTGACGGCCCCTTCGCTGGCAAGCCAGCTCCTACAGGTTTTGTGTGCGACGCAGACCCTTGTAGGAGCTGGCTTGCCAGCGAAGCTTTTAAGAGGCCCACCCCGGTTTCCTTTTTTGCACAAAAGCCAGGGTCCCCTCGACCCCTTCAGCCCCGGTCACCGCCTCGCTGAACCACTCAGCCGCCTGATCCAGCAGCTCATCCGATGGCTGCCCCGCACTCGCCAGCAACAATTTCTTGGTCGCCGCATTCGCCTCCGGCGCACAACACAACACATGCGCCAACACCTCATCGAGCCGTTCGGCCAACGCCTGCGCATCGTGCTCGACAAAATGCACCAGCCCCATCCGCCGCGCCTGGGTGCCGTCGAAACGTGCCGCCGTCAGTGCCAGGCGGCGTGCCTGGGTCAGGCCGATGCGCTGGACCACGAACGGCGCAATCTGCGCCGGCAACAGGCCGAGGCTGGTTTCCGGCAGGCCGAACTGCGCCTGGTGATCGGCCAGGGCGATATCGCTGACACAGGCCAGACCGAAGCCGCCACCGAGCACCGCGCCTTGCAAGACCGTGATCACCACCTGCGGCGCGTGCTGCACTTCTTGCAGCAACGCACCGAACAGCCGATTCAGATCGCGGTGCGCGCTCGGGCCCTGGGCGCGCGCTTTGGCCATGTCCTTGAGGTCGGCGCCGGCGCAGAAATGCCCGCCGGCACCGCCGATCACCAGGGCCCGAATCCCCCGGTCCTCGTGCACCGCCGCCAGCACCGCACGCAGTTCGCTGACCATCTGCAGGCTCATGGCGTTGCGGCTGTCCGGTCGATTGAGAGTGATGTGCAGCACGCCGTTGTGCAATTCGAGCAGCAGGGTCTGGCAAGCGGGCAGGGTGCTCATGGCTTTTTCCCCGGCAGGATGCCCATCAGCTTGCAGATGATCCCCAGCATGATTTCGTCCGCGCCGCCGCCGATCGACACCAGGCGTACATCGCGATACGCGCGGGCCACCGGGTTGTCCCACATGAAGCCCATGCCGCCCCAGTATTGCAGGCAACTGTCGCTGACCTCGCGGCCCAGGCGACCGGCCTTGAGCTTGGCCATCGACGCCAGGCGCGTGACGTCCTGGCCCTTGATGTATTGCTCGGTGGCTTGATACACCAGCGCCCGCAGGCACTCGATCTCGGTTTGCAGTTCGGCCAGGCGAAAGTGAATGACCTGGTTGTCGATCAGCGCACTGCCGAAGGTCTTGCGCTCCTTGCAGTACTCGATGGTGCTGTCGACGCAATACTCCAGGCCCTTGATCATGTTGGCCGCACCGAACAGGCGCTCCTCCTGGAACTGCAGCATTTGCATCATGAACCCGGCGCCTTCATGGCCGATGCGGTTGCGCTGTGGCACCCGCACGTTGTCGAAAAACACCTGGGCGGTTTCCGAGCTGCGCATGCCCAGTTTGTCCAGGTGCGAGCTGAGGCTGATGCCGGGGCTGTTCATCGGTACCATGATCAGCGATTTGTTGACGTGGGGTTTGTCGTCCGAGGTGTTGGCCAGCAGGCAGATGAAGTCGGCGCTCGGCGAGTTGGTGATCCACATCTTGCTGCCATTGATCACGTAGTCGTCGCCGTCCTTGCGCGCGCTGGTTTTCAAGCCGGCCACGTCGGAGCCGGCGCCGACTTCGGAGACGCCGATACAGCCAACCTGCTCGCCGCTGATGGCCGGGCGCAGGAATTCATCGCGCAACTCATCGGAACCGAAGCGCGCCAGGGCCGGGGTACACATGTCGGTCTGCACGCCGATCGACATGGGAATGCCGCCGCAATGAATGGTGCCGAACTCTTCGGCGGCGACGATCGAGTAGCTGTAGTCCAGGCCCATGCCGCCGAACTTTTCCGGTTTGGAAATGCCCAGCAGCCCCAGGTCGCCGGCCTTGCGAAAAATCTCGTGGATCGGAAAGCGCCCGGCCTTTTCCCATTCATCGACGTGGGGATTGATCTCGTGATCGACGAATTGGCGAACGGTGCGACGCAGTGCTTCGTGTTCCTGGGTGAAGATCATTCTTGTTGTTCTCCTGATTAGAACCGGGCTACACCAAAACTGTTGGCTTGCAGCGGCCGCACCTCGGCCTCAAAACAGATATCCAGCAAGTAACCGAGCAGGGTCCGGGTATCCCGTGGGTCGATCAGGCCGTCGTCCCACAGATTGGCGCTGCCATACAGCGCCGTGGACTGGCTGTCGAGTTTCTGCGCAGTGACCTGTTCGAGCATGTCGAGCATCTTCGGGTCGGGCACCAGGCCGTCCTTGGCCTGCTTGGCCTCGGTGACGATGCGCAGCACTTTGCCGGCCTGGGCGCCGCCCATCACGGCGGTGCGGCTGTTGGGCCAGGCGAAGATGAAACGCGGGTCCAGGCCACGCCCGCACATCGCGTAGTTGCCGGCGCCATAGGAACCGCCCACCACGACGGTCAGTTTTGGCACCCGGGCATTGGCCACCGCCTGGATCATCTTGGCGCCGTGCTTGATCACCCCTTGCTGCTCCGATTCGGTGCCGACCATGAATCCGGTGGTGTTGTGGAAAAACAGCAGCGGCGTCTGGCTCTGGTCGCACAGCTGAATGAACTGCGCCGCCTTGCTCGCGCCCTTGGGTGTGATCGGACCGTTGTTGCCGATGAAGCCACAGGCGTGGCCCTGGATTTTCAGTTGGCCGCAGACGGTCTGCTGATCGAACTCGGCCTTGAATTCGAGGAAGTTCGAGCCGTCGGCGACGCGGGCGACGATCTCGCGCACGTCGTAGGGCTTTTTCGGATCATCGGGGATCAGGCCGAGCAATTCGTCGATGGGGTAGAGCGGCTCCTGCCATTGCCTGGCCGGCAAAACCGGCAGGCGCGCATTCCATGGCAGCAGGCTGACGATCTCGCGCACCAGGCGCACACCGTCGGCATCGTTCTCGGCCAGGTATTCGGCGGTGCCGGCCGTTTGCGCGTGCATCTCGGCGCCCCCCAGTTCCTCGTCAGTGGCGACTTCTCCAGTGGCCGCTTTCAACAGCGGCGGGCCGGCCAGGAACAGCTTGGCCTTGCCGCGTACCACCACCACGTAGTCCGACAGCCCCGGCTGATAGGCGCCGCCGGCCGTCGCCGAGCCGTGGACCACGGTAATCTGCGGCAGGCCCATGGCCGACATGCGCGCCTGGTTGGCAAAGCTGCGCGCGCCTTCGACGAAAATCTCCGCCGCGTAATTGAGGTTGGCGCCACCGCTCTCGGCGAGGGTAATCACCGGCAGTTTGTTTTCCATGGCGATCTGTTGCAGGCGCAGGGACTTTTTCAGGCCCGAGGGGGAAATGGTGCCGCCCTTGATCGCACTGTTGTTCGCCACCACCAGTACCCGTACACCCGACACGTAACCGATCCCGGCGATCAAGCCGCCACCGGCCGCGCTGCCATCTTTGTCGTCGTGCAGCTTGTAGCCGGCCAGGCCGGCCAGTTCGAGAAACGGCGCACCAGGGTCGAGCAACAGGTTGAGGCGTTCGCGAGGCAGCAACTGAGCGCGTTTTTCGAACTTGGGTCTGGCCTCGGCCGCCTTGTCCAGCAGGGTCTGTTCAAGGCTGCGCAGCTGCTCGACGGCAACCAGCATTGCCGCGCGGTGGCGGGCGAACGGTTCGCTGCGGGGGTCGAGTTGCGACTGAATCACCGGCATGGCTTATTCCTTGTCCTTGAGCACATCAGGCAGGTACGCGCGGTGGAAGCCGTTGTACGACTCGCTGTGGGTCGCCTTGTGGATCGGCCACGCCCGCCCGCCGAGGCTGGCCGCGCCGTCGATGCGCAGGGTGCTGCCGCTGATGAACGCCGCGCCCGGGCTGAGCAGGAACACGATCGCCGCGCTGACTTCCGATTCGGTGCCGATGCGCTTGAGCGGCACGTGTTCACGCAAGGTCGGAATCACCGCCTTGAACGCACCTTCGTAGGTGTCCATGCCGCTGGACGCGATCCAGCCCGGCGCCACGGCGTTGACCCGGACCCCGGCGTGGCCCCATTCGAAGGCCGCGGTCTTGGTCAGGTTGTCCATGCCCGAGCGCGCCGCGCCCGAGTGACCCATGCCCGGCATGCCGCCCCACATGTCGGCGAGCATGTTGACGATGGCACCGCCGTGCTTGCTCATGGACTGGTTGAACACTTCCCGGGCCATCAGGAAGCCGCCCAACAGATTGGTGCGCATCACCGTTTCGAAACCCTTCAGGTTGATCGAGGCCAGTGGTGACGGGTACTGGCCGCCGGCGTTGTTGACCAGGCCGTGAATCGGGCCGTGCTTGCGGATCAGTTCGCTGACCAGATGCGTGACCGCTTCTTCCTCGCGGATATCGCAAGTGCTCCAGTCAGCCCTGCCGCCATCTTCGGCAATTTCGGCGGCGACGGTTTTCAGCTTGTCGGCCTTGCGCCCGACCAGCAGCACATGGGCGCCGAGGGCCGCCAGTTCGTGAGCGGTGCAGCGGCCTATGCCACTGCCGCCACCGGTGACGATGATGGTCTGGCCGGCAAACACATCGGCTTTGAAAATCGAATCGTAGGCCATGGCGGCAATCCTCTAGTTGACCTGGTCGGCGATGCGCTGGGGCACCGGAATCTGGATTTCCAGCAACTGCTGGGCGAACGCCTTGCCCTGCGGATCGATCCGCAGGCTGGCCACGCCACCGCCACCCAGGGCGTTTTCCAGGAGGAAATTGAGGCTGTGGGTGGCGGGCAAGTACCAACGCTCGACGCGCCCGTGGATCGGGTCGAGGACGTGGCTCATCCAGTCGACGATCACCTCCGGGGTCAGGGCTTCGGCGATCCACGGCAGGTACTGCGGATCGCGGGCCATGACGCCGATGTTGCTGTGGTTGCCCTTGTCACCGGAGCGGGCGACCGCGAGCTTGACCAGGGCGACGCTGGCGTCGGCCGGGCCCGAAGGCCTGGGTGGTTCGAACGGTACCGGCAATTCGGCGCTGTCGAGCACATCGAGGGCGGGCAGGGCGCAGGGGTGGCGCTGGCCTATGAGATCAATGTCCAGCGTGCAGGCGTTTTTGTCGATCAGGAACGAAAACAGGCGGATCAGCGGATACACCGTCGGCCGGCCGCCGACGATCCCGGTCAGCCCCGGCGCCATGCCGGTGGCGGCCTGGGCGATTTCCCGGGAGAACAGGATCAACGCCTGTTTGTGCGGATGGCGCACCGCGAGCTTGATCACCACTTCGCGGCTGTCCTGGCGCTGGCCGTGGGGGCCGTACGTGGCTTCGCTGCCAAGCAGTTCAATGTTCACCTCGCTGTAGGGCGCCCAGCCGCGCTGGCTGAACATCTGCGAGGTCTTGTTGATGATCGCTTCACTGACACGCCGGGCCTTGTCCACCGCATCGATGCCGGCGATCAGGCAACTGGCGGTGCAGCGAAAACCGTCCGGGTAGGTGGCGCTGACCTTGTACTGGGCGGTGGGCGGCAAGCCTTTTGCTCCATGCACCCGGACCGCGTTCCGGCCTTGCTGCACGAGCCGGACCTGGGTGAAATCGCAGACCACGTCGGGCAGCAGGTAGGCCCGTGGGTCGCCGATTTCATAGAGCATCTGTTCGCCCACGGTCAGGGGCGTGACCAATCCGCCGCTGCCTTCGGGCTTGCTGACGATGAACTGGCTGTCGGCGCTGACTTCGACGATGGGAAAGCCGATGTGCTCGTAGTCGGGCACATCGCGCCAATCGGTGAAATTGCCGCCGGTGCATTGCGCGCCGCATTCGATGATGTGCCCGGCCAGCGCCGCCTGGGCCAGTTTGTCGTAGTCGTGCCACGACCAGCCGAACTCATGCACCAGCGCGGCACTGACCACGGCGCTGTCGACCACGCGCCCGGTGATCACGATGTCTGCGCCCAGGCGCAGGGCTTCGACGATGCCGGGCGCGCCAAGGTAGGCGTTGGTCGAGACACACATTGGCGGCAGGGGGGCGCCGCTGAACATTTCATGAATGCCCTGGCTGCCTAGCTGCTTGAATTGCGGTTGCAGGTCATCGCCCAGCAGGACGGCGATCTTCAGGGTGACGCCGGCCTTGTCGCAGGCCGCTTGCAGGGCAGCGGCACAGGCTTGGGGATTGACGCCGCCGGCATTGCTGATCACGCGGATCTTTTGTTCGGCGAGTTGGGAGAGCAGCGGCCCGAGGACTTCGACGAAGTCAGTGGCGTATCCGGCCTGGGGATCTTTCATCCGCGCGCCCGCCATGATCGACAGGGTGATTTCGGCCAGGTAGTCGAAGACCAGGTAGTCCAGGTGCCCGCCTTCCACCAGTTGCGCAGCGGCGGTCGAGGTGTCGCCCCAGAAGGCGCTGGCGCAGCCGATGCGAATCGTTCTTGGCGCAATCAACTCCATACCCCCTCCGGCAACAATGCTTCGAGACTACCAAGCAAGCGCTTGGTTTGTAAACGGCTGAACTATCTTCTTCCCGAGCGCTTGCTTGGTCGTCGCCAGTTGCTTAAATTGCCAGCGCAACCCCAATGTTTTCGCGGGGAGCGCGGCATTGGACTGATCGACTGTAGGAGAGAACGGGTGGATGAGCAAAAAGCCTTGAGCGTCATGCGCGAGTTGGTCGACAGCGGGCAATTGACCGACCCCGACAGCGCCCGTGGCAAGTTGCTGCAAGTGGCGGCCCACCTGTTTCGCCACAAAGGCTATGAACGCACGACCGTGCGCGACCTGGCCGGTGCCGTGGGCATCCAGTCGGGGAGCATTTTTCATCACTTCAAGAGCAAGGACGAGATCCTGCGGGCGGTGATGGAGGAGACCATTCGCTACAACACCGCGTTGATGCGGGCGGCCATCGCCGAGACGGGCGACGTGCGCGAACGGGTGCTGGCGCTGATCCGCTGCGAATTGCAGTCGATCATGGGCGGCAGTGGCGAAGCCATGGCCGTGCTGGTCTACGAATGGCGATCGCTGTCCGAGGAGGGCCAGGCCCAGGTCCTGGCGCTGCGCGATATCTATGAAGACATCTGGCTGCAGGTGCTGGGTCAAGCCAAGAGCGCCGGTTTTATCCGCGGCGATGTGTTTATCACCCGGCGCTTCCTGACCGGGGCGCTGTCCTGGACCACCACCTGGTTTCGTGCCGGCGGCAGCATGAGCCTGGATCAATTGGCGGAGGAGGCCTTGATCCTGGTGCTGGAGGGCAAGTAAGGCGGGTGTGCGGGTCGGCAGGAAACTGGCTAACTGGGCGAAACCGCCTAGCTTGAATGCATTGATGCAGTACTTCGGGAGTGGGTTGTTTTGATGTCTTCGCCAATTCGGACGGCTTCGCGGTTTTTACTGGCGGTGGTCGCGGCGTTATCGGTTCTACCGACCCAGGCCGCACAACTGGTGCGCATCGGTGCCGCACACTTTCCACCCTACACGGTGCGCCCTGAATCCGGGGCCGACACCGGCCTGTTGCCGCAACTGGTCGAGGCCCTCAACACCCTGCAAAGCGACTACCGGTTCGTGCTGGTACCCACCTCCATTCCCCGTCGTTTTGGCGATTTCAAGCAAGGCCGGGTGGACATGGCGATCTTCGAAAACCCCAATTGGGGCTGGAAGGACATTCCCCACACCAGCGTCGACATGGGCCTGGAAGATGCCGAAATCTTCGTCGCCCAACGCCTGCCGGAGCGCCAGCAAAGTTACTTCAGCGACCTCAGCGGCAAGCGCCTGGCGTTGTTCAGCGGGTACCACTACGAGTTCGCCAACTTCAATGCCGACCCCAAGTATCTCGCCACTCACTACAACGCCACGTCGACCTACTCCCATGACAGCAACCTGCTGATGGTGCTGCGTGGGCGCGCCGATGTCGCCCTGGTCACACGGTCCTACCTGAGCGACTACTTTCTGCGCAACCAGCAAGTCGCCAGCGAGTTGCTGGTATCCGAGCGCGTCGACCAGATCTATCACCACTACGCCATTCTGCGCCCGGCCGCGCCGATCAGCGGGGAGGCCTTCGGCAAGTTGCTGCAAGGGTTGCGGGACAATGGCCAGATGCTGAAGATTTTCGACCCCTACAAAATTGCGGTCTTGCCGGCGCCGGCTAACTGAGCGGGGCACCGTAAGTCGTGTATCGCTTAAATTTTCCGGCTTGGCTCACGTCAAACGTTGACCTGTCGACGAATCGTGAGCCCGACCCATGTCCAATCCGAATGTCCTGCCTTTACCAAACGGCAGCCGTCTCGTAGCCGATGAAACCGAAACCGGGCTGAGCCTGAGCCTTGAAGGCCAGTCGCTGATCCAGCTACACCTGACCCGCGCGCCCGAGTTGCTGCTGCAATTGCACGAGGGCGCTCCACGCCCCGACAGCCGGGCCATCTGGGCCGCGTGTTACTGGTTGTTCGCCCGTGACCCTGCTTGCCAGCGACTGGTCTGGCAACTCGATGAAGCGCCACCTGAAGCGTTGCTCAGCGCATTGCTGGTGTCTACCGAAACGGTCGGCCAGTTCCGTTGCGAACGCACGCTTTTCTGGCAGTTGCCGCAGCCGTGGCTGGGTCAGTCGCTGACGGGCTGTTACCCACAGCAGATGGTATTCAGCGGCGGCAAGCGTCACCCTTTGCGCCCGCCGAAGCCCCGGGGCGAGGTGTATCGGCGTTTCGATGCCAGGCTGGGGGCCTGGATTTCCCTGCGTACGGTGGACATCGACGAGGATCTTGCGCGTTTCAATCGCTGGCAGAACAGCCCTCGAGTGGCGAATTTCTGGCAGGAGCAGGGCAGTCTCGAACAGCATCGAGAGTACCTGGGCAAACTCCAGGACGATCCCCATACCCTGACCTTGATCGGTTGTTTCGACGATCAGCCCTTTGCCTACTTCGAAGCGTATTGGGCCAAGGAAGACCGCATCGCGCCGTTCTACGAGGCAGGTGATCACGACCGTGGCATTCATATGCTGGTGGGGGAAGAAAATCATCGTGGGCCGCACAAGGTAGCGAGCTGGCTGTCGGCGTTGGTGCACTACCTGTTTCTCGACGATCCACGTACCCAACGGGTCGTCGCCGAGCCCCGTGCCGACAACGCGAAGATGATCGGGCACATGCAAGGACAGGGATTTTACTGCGAGAAGGAATTCGACTTTCCACACAAGCGCGCAGCGTTAATGGCGCTGGGGCGCGAGCGGTTCTTCGATCGCTGCTCGTTGACCTGAACCGGGAGTATCGGCAGAAAATCGTCCGAATGCCGCGAAGGACTTCGGACGATTTTGCAGCTAGCGGTCCTGCGCTTCCTTGGCGTCCATTTCCGCATTGCGTTCGGCGACGCGTTTGCGCTGTTCATCGGTCAGCTCAACCTTGTGGGCGGTGTCACGCAGCATCATCAGACCGCCAACGATAGAGCCAATGGCAACTATCAGAATCAACCAGGCATACCAGGGCATGGGACCTCCTTGAAAGCCGGTCGGCGGGCGAGGGTTTCGCTTGCCGAACGTGCATACCACTTTGAGCGATTGGATTTCGCAGTGGTTCCATTCTATGCCTGTTTCACACCTGCGATGTTGCCTGTCATGCCGCCATCGCGAGCAAGCTCGCTCCCACAGGGTTTTTGCAGTGTCTGGGTGCACGCATTCCCCCTGTGGGAGCGGGCTTGCTCGCGAAGGGGCCAGCCAGAACAACGCAGTAACCAAGCCATAAACCCAGTCTTTACGCTTTCTTTATACCCCGCGCGCCCCCTCGCTCTCGTTCCTTTACAGCCTCCCTGCCGACAATACCTCCACACGCGGCAATACGCCGTAACACGGAGAACTTCCATGAGCGTTCTGGACGGAGTGTCACTGCTGCTGGCAGTGGGACTGTTCATTTATCTGTTGGTTGCGCTGTTGCGCGCAGACCGGAACTAGGAGCGGCTATGCACAGTTATGACTATTGGCTGATCCTGGCGTTTTTCGCGCTGGTTTTGGTCCCGGCACCGTTCCTGGGGCGGTTCTACTACAGGGTCATGGAAGGCCAGCGCACCTGGCTGACGCCGATCCTGGGTCCCGTCGAACGCGGTTGTTATCGTCTGGCCGGCGTCGATCCCCAGGTTGAACAGAGCTGGCAGAAGTACACCCTGGCCTTGCTCGCCTTTAACCTCGCGGGTTTCCTGTTGCTGTTCGCAATCCTGCTGTTCCAGGGCCACTTGCCGCTGAACCCGCAAAACCTGCCCGGCCAGGAGTGGACGCTGGCGTTCAACACCGCCGTCAGCTTCATGACCAACACCAACTGGCAGGGCTACAGCGGCGAAGCATCCCTGAGCTACCTGAGCCAGATGGTTGGCCTCACCGTGCAGAACTTCGTCAGCGCCGCCACCGGCCTGGCGGTACTGGTAGCCCTCTGCCGCGGCATCGGTCGCAAATCCACGGCGTCGCTGGGCAACTTCTGGGTCGACATGACTCGCGCCACTCTCTACGGCCTGCTGCCGCTGTGCCTGCTGCTGGCGCTGTACCTGGTCTGGCAGGGCGTGCCGCAAACCTTCGCGCAGTACGTCAATGCGCTGACGATGCAGGGTGTCGATCAGGTCATCCCACTGGGGCCGGCCGCCAGCCAGATTGCGATCAAGCAACTGGGCACCAACGGTGGTGGCTTCTTCGGCGTCAACTCGGCGCATCCGTTCGAGAACCCGACGGCCTGGAGCAACCTGTTCGAAGTGGCGTCGATCATCCTGATTCCGGTCGCGCTGGTGTTCACCTTCGGCCATTACGTCAAGGACCTGCGCCAGAGCCGCGCGATCATTGCCTGCATGCTCGCCCTGTTCCTGATCGGCGGCGCGACCTCGATGTGGGCCGAGTACCAGCCCAACCCGAGCCTGGCCAACGTCGCCGTCGAACAGACCGCACCGCTGGAGGGCAAGGAGGCACGTTTCGGTACCACCGCCACGGTGCTGTGGTCGGTGACCACCACGGCGGCCTCGAACGGTTCGGTCAATGGCATGCATGACAGCCTCAACCCGCTCAGCGGCATGGTCGCGCTGGTCAACATGATGGTCGGCGAAGTGATCTTCGGCGGCGTCGGTGCCGGCCTCTACGGCATGTTGCTCAACGTGCTGATCGCAGTGTTCCTCGCCGGCCTGATGATCGGCCGGACCCCGGAATACCTCGGTAAAAAACTGCAGGCCCGCGAGGTGCAACTGTTGGTGGTGACCCTGCTGGTCATGCCGATCGGCGTGCTGGTCCTCAGTGCGATTGCCGCCAGCCTGCCAGGGCCTGTGGCCTCGGTGAGCAACCCTGGCGCCCATGGTTTCAGCCAATTGCTCTACGCCTACACCTCGGCCAGTGCCAACAACGGTTCGGCGTTCGCTGGCTTCGGCGCCAATACGGCGTACCACAACCTGATGCTGGGCCTGGGCATGTTGATCGGTCGCTTCGGCTACATCCTGCCGGTGCTGGCCCTGGCCGGCAGCCTGGCGATGAAGAAGACCGCACCGATCGGCCAGAACAGCTTCCCGACCCACGGTCCGCTGTTCGTGACCTTGCTGACCGTGACCATCTTGCTGGTGGGTGGTTTGACCTTCCTGCCGACGCTGGCGCTGGGTCCGATTGCTGAACATCTGAGCATGGGCTTCTAAGGAATCCATCATGAATATGCCTGTAAGCAAAACCGCCGTCGTCAAGGCGCCGGAACAACCAAAAACCGCTATCTCGGCCCTCTGGCGCCCGGCGCTGGTGCAAGCGTTCGTCAAACTCGACCCACGGCAATTGCAGCGTGCGCCGGTGATGCTGGTGGTCGAACTGACGGCGATCCTGACCACCGTGCTGTGCTTCATTCCCGACACGGCGGTGCCGACCTTCGTCGCCGCGCAGATTGCCCTGTGGCTGTGGTTCACCGTGCTGTTCGCCAACTTCGCCGAGGCCCTGGCCGAAGGTCGCGGCAAGGCCCGCGCCGACAGCCTCAAGGCCGGTAGCGAAGGCTTGAGCGCCCGACGCAGGACCAGCAACGGCAGCTTTCAAGTAGTGCCAGCCGCCAACCTGCGCAAGGGCGATGTGGTGCGCGTCGAAGCGGGGGAGATGATCCCCGGCGACGGCGAGGTGATCGAAGGCATCGCGGCGGTCAACGAAGCGGCGATCACCGGTGAATCGGCGCCGGTGATTCGTGAGTCCGGTGGCGACCGCTCGGCCGTGACCGGCAACACCCGCCTGGTGTCTGACTGGCTGCTGGTGAAGATCACCGCCAATCCCGGCGAGTCGACCCTGGATCGCATGATCGCCCTGGTCGAAGGCGCCAAGCGCCAGAAAACCCCGAACGAAGTGGCGCTGGACATCCTGCTGATCGGCCTGACCCTGATCTTCCTGCTGGTGGTGGTCACCCTGCAGCCGTTCGCCCACTTCGCCAATGGCAGCCTGCCGCTGGTGTTTCTGGTGGCCTTGCTGGTCACGCTGATCCCGACCACCATCGGCGGCCTGTTGTCCGCCATTGGTATCGCCGGCATGGACCGCCTGGTGCGCCTGAACGTGATCGCCAAGTCCGGTCGCGCCGTGGAGGCGGCGGGGGACGTGCACGTCCTGCTGCTGGACAAGACCGGCACCATCACCTTCGGCAACCGTCGTTGCTCGGCGGTGTATGCCGCGCCGGGTGTGAGTAGCAAGGAACTGGCCGAGGGTGCGTTGTTCGCGTCCCTGGCCGACGACACCGCTGAAGGCAAGTCCATCGTCGAGTACTTGCGCGGCCTTCATCCGCAGGCCGAGCCGTCCGCCGAACTGCTGACAGCCGTGCCGTTCAGCGCCGAAACCCGCCTGTCCGGTGTCGACTATCAGGGTCGCGTGTATCGCAAGGGTGCGGTGGATTCGTTGCTGGCGTTCGTGGGCCTCAAGCGCGCTGAACTGGCGCCGGCGCTGTCCCGTGAAATCGACAAGATCGCCCAGAGCGGCGGCACCCCGTTGCTGGTCTGCGCCAACGGCAAACTGCTCGGCGCGATCCACCTCAAGGACGTGGTCAAGCCGGGCATCCGCGAGCGTTTCGCCGAGCTGCGCAAACTGGGGATCCGCACGGTCATGGTCACCGGCGACAACCCGCTGACCGCCGCGGCGATTGCCGCTGAAGCGGGCGTGGACGACGTGTTGGCCGAAGCCACGCCGGAGAAAAAACTGGCGCGCATCCGCCACGAGCAAAACGACGGGCGCCTGGTGGCCATGTGTGGCGACGGTGCCAACGACGCCCCGGCCCTGGCCCAGGCGGACGTGGGCATGGCGATGAACGACGGCACCCAGGCGGCGCGCGAAGCGGCGAACATGGTCGACCTCGACAGCGACCCGACCAAGCTGCTGGACGTGGTGCAGATCGGCAAGGAACTGCTGGTGACCCGCGGCGCGCTGACGACCTTTTCCATCGCCAACGACGTGGCCAAGTACTTCGCCATCCTGCCGGCCCTGTTCGCCGCGATCTACCCGCAACTGGGCGTGTTGAACGTCATGCAGCTGCACAGCCCGCAGAGCGCGATTCTCTCGGCGATCGTGTTCAACGCCCTGATCATCGTGGTGCTGATTCCGTTGGCGCTGCGGGGTGTGCGGGTGCAGGCGGCGAGTGCGGCGGCGTTGTTGCGGCGCAATTTGCTGATCTATGGGCTGGGCGGGATTGTCGTGCCGTTTGTGGGAATCAAGGCGATCGACATGTTGTTGACGGCGTTGCATCTGGTTTGAAACAACATCCCCTCTGTAGGAGCTAGCTTGCTAGCGATGGGCGTTAACGATGACGCGTTCCGTCTGGATGAACGCGGCGCCCTCCGGTTCTTCGCGAGCAAGCTCGCTCCTACAGGTTTTTGAGTGAATTCGAGGATTTTGAAATGTCCACAATGATACGCCCGGCCCTGAGCCTGCTGGTCCTGATGACCCTGATCACCGGCGTCGCCTATCCCCTGGTGGTCACCGGCGTGGCCCAGGTCGCCTTCCCGGACCAGGCCAATGGCAGCCTGGTGCGCGATGCCGACGGCAAGGTTCGCGGCTCAACGCTGATCGCCCAGGATTTCGTCGGCGACGCCTGGTTCCACCCACGGCCATCGGCCGGTGCCTTTGCCACCGTGTCGAGCAGCGCCAGCAACCTGTCGCCGAGCAACCCGGCCCTGGCCACCCGGGTGATCGACGATGCCAACAAACTCCAGGTCCCAGGGCAGGGGCCGGTACCGCTGGCAATGCTCACCACCTCCGGCAGCGGCCTCGATCCGCACTTGCCACCGGCCGCGATTGCCTATCAACTGGCGCGTGTCGCGGCAGCGCGCAATCTGCCGGTGGCGACCCTGCAGAATCTGTTGGATGCGCACATCGAGCAGCCATTGGTGGGCCCACCCGTGGTGAATGTGCTTGAGTTGAATCAGGCGCTGGAAAAGCTCTAAATCAAAAGATCGCAGCCTTCGGCAGCTCCTACAGGTGTCCGCCGATCCCCTATAGGAGCTGCCGCAGGCTGCGATCTTTTGAGGCCACACCCAAATCCCAAATCGAACAAGGCAAAGACAAATGAGCGACTCCGGCCGCGCCGACGCGCTGTTAGCAGACCTGCCCCGCGATGGCCGTGGCCGGCTCAAGGTGTTCCTCGGCGCCGCGCCCGGTGTAGGCAAGACCTACGCCATGCTGCAAGCCGCCCACACCCAACTGCGCCAGGGCGTGAAAGTCATTGCTGGCGTGGTCGAAACCCATGGCCGCGCCGAGACCGAAGCGTTGCTCGGCGGCTTGCCGCAACTGCCGTTGGTGCGCTCGTCATACCGTGGCGTGGAGCTCGAGGAAATGGACCTCGACGGTCTGCTCGCGGCCAAGCCAAGGCTGGTGCTGGTGGACGAACTGGCCCACACCAACGCCCCCGGCAGCCGACACGAAAAGCGCTGGCAGGACATTCAGGAACTGCTCGCCGCGGGCATCGACGTGTACACCACGGTCAACGTCCAGCACCTGGAAAGCCTCAATGATCAGGTGCGCGGCATCACCGGCGTGCAGGTGCGCGAAACCCTGCCGGACTGGGTGTTGCAGGAAGCCTACGAACTGCTGCTGATCGACCTGCCGCCACGGGAGTTGCTCGAGCGCCTGCGCGACGGCAAGGTCTACGTGCCGGAGCAGGCGCGGGCGGCGATCGATGCGTTTTTCTCCCAGACCAACCTCACCGCCCTGCGCGAACTGGCGATGCAAACGGCCGCCGCCCAGGTCGACAACGACCTGACCCAGGGTTATCGCCAGATGGGGCAGGCGGCACCCACGGTGCGTGGTCGCTTGCTGGTCGGCGTCGATGGCGATGCCCAGGCCGAGCGCCTGGTGCGTCACGCCAGCCGGGTCGCCCAGCGACGGCATCTGCCGTGGAGCCTGGTGCATGTGGACAACGGCAGCCTGCGTGACGAGCAGTCGCGCCTGCGCCTGCAAAGTGCCCAGCAACTGGCTGAACGCCTCGGCGGTGAAGTGGTGCTGCTGCGGGCTGGCGAGGTGGCGAAAACCCTGATCCAGCACGCCGCCGAACGCCGCGCCAGCCTGGTGCTGGTAGCCCAGTCGCGGCCGCGCCTGCGCCGTCGCCTGTTTGGTGGCGGCCTGGCGGCGCGCTTGCTGCGCAATGCCCGCGGGCTGGAAATCAACGTGCTCGACACCGAGCATGAACAGCATCAGCCACGCCAGCGCTCAATGCAGTCGCTGGTCTGGTTCGACTACGCCCTGGCCGTGGTGGCGACGGTGTTGGCCAGTGCCCTGGCCTGGGCGGTGGCGAGCGTGCTGCCGTTGCCGAACATCTCGCTGGTGTTCCTCGCCGCCGTGTTGCTGGTGGCGGTGCGCAGCAGTCTGGGCCCGGCACTGGCCTGTGCGGCGTTGTCGTTCCTGACCTACGATTTTTTGTTCATTCCGCCGAATTTTTCCTTCAGCATCCAGCGCGAAGAAGACGTCCTGACCTTGCTGTTCTTCCTGCTGATGGCGGCCCTCACCGGCAACCTCGCGGCGCGCCAGCGCCGGCAATTGCAGGCCCTGCGTGACACCCAGGAAGAGACCAGCGAACTGCTCGACCTGTCGCGCAAACTCACCGCCGCCACCGACCGCCAGGCCGTGGTCAGCGCGGCGACCCAGCACCTCAACGGCTGGAGCGATGTGCAACTGTGCCTGCTCAACCGCGATGGCCAGAGCGGCTGGAAAGTCGAGACCGGTGGCCCGCTGGAATTCACCGAAGCCGAACGCGCCGCCGCCGATTGGGCCTGGCAGCACGATCAACCGGCGGGCGCGGGCACCGGGACTTTACCGTTCGGCCGTTGGTGGTGGTGGCCTTTGTCGGTGGAGGACGGTCCGCTGGCGCTGCTCGGTGTGTGTGCGAAAGAGGGCCAGACCTTGAGCGGCCAGCGTCGGCGTCTGTTGACCGCATTGAGCCAGCCGCTGGCCCAGGCACTGGCCCGCGCGCAATTGGTCGATGACCTGGAAGCCGCGCGGTTGCACGGCGAAACCGAACAACTGCGCAGTGCGTTGCTGGCGTCGGTGTCCCACGATCTGCGCACGCCACTGACCTCCATGCGCGGCAGCATCGACAGCCTGCTGGCCCTCGGCGAGGCCATTCCACTGGAGGATCGCCGCGAGCTGTTGGAAGGCACCCGCGATGAAGCCGAACGCCTCGATCGCTACATTCAGAACCTGCTGGACATGACCCGCCTCGGTCACGGCGCGTTGAAGCTGGCGCGGGACTGGGTGTCACCGGCGGACATCGTCGGCAGTGCGCTCAATCGCCTGCGCGCGGTGCTGGCGCCGTTGCAGGTCAGCACTGAAGTGCCGGGGGAGCTACCACTGCTGTTCGTGCATGCGGCGCTGATCGAACAGGCGCTGGTCAACGTGCTGGAAAACGCCGCGCGGTTTTCCCCCGCCCATGGGCGCCTGCAATTGCGTGCCGGGGCGGACGACACCGAGCTGTTTTTCTCGGTGAGCGACGAAGGCCCGGGGATTCCGCAGGACGAGCGGGCGAAGATTTTCGACATGTTCTACACCGCCGCCCGTGGCGACCGGGGCGGGCAGGGCACCGGGCTGGGGCTGGCGATCTGTCAGGGCATGGTCGGTGCCCATGGCGGGCGGATCAGCGTCGCCGACGGCATCGAAGGGCGCGGCACCTGCATCACCCTGCACTTGCCGCTGCAGGCGCAGCCCGGATATGAGGGTGAAGCCTGATCGTGCGTGCGCTACTCTCTTGCCACTTCTTTGTGTTGACGTGAATTCATGAGCCAGACCGCGACCATTTTGGTCATCGACGACGAACCGCAGATCCGCAAATTCCTGCGCATCAGCCTCGCTTCCCAAGGCTACAAGGTACTGGAGGCCGGCACCGGCACCGAAGGCCTGGCGCAGGCGGCCTTGAACAAACCGGACTTGCTGGTGCTCGACCTCGGCTTGCCGGACATGGACGGCCAACAGGTGTTGCGCGAGTTTCGCGAGTGGTCGACGGTGCCGGTGCTGGTGCTCTCGGTGCGTGCCGCTGAAGGGCAGAAAGTCGAGGCGCTGGATGGCGGCGCCAATGACTACGTGACCAAGCCGTTCGGCATCCAGGAATTCCTGGCGCGGATTCGCGCGCTGTTGCGCCAGGCCCCGGTGGGCGAAACCCAGCCAGCGGCGCTGTCCTTCGGCCCGCTGATGGTGGACCTGGCCTATCGCCGGGTCTTGCTCGATGGCAGCGAAGTCGCGCTGACCCGCAAGGAATACGCGGTGCTGGCGCAACTGGCACGGCATCCCGGACGGGTTATCACCCAGCAGCAATTGCTCAAGGACATCTGGGGGCCGACCCATACCGAAGACACGCATTACCTGCGGATCGTGGTTGGGCACCTGCGCCAGAAACTGGCGGATGACCCGACACAGCCCAGGTTCATCGTGACCGAGGCGGGGGTGGGGTATCGGTTGTTGAGTGAGGGTAGTCTCTGATTTTGTGTTGCCTGTGGGGGCCCCTTCGCTGGCAAGCCAGCTCCTACAGGGATCTCAGCGTCCTCTGTAGGAGCTGGCTTGCCAGCGAAGAGGCCCGCACATTCACCCAAGAACCTCAGGAATCCCGCTCATTCTCATACCGGTCCAAAGTATCGCGCGCAATCTCCCGCCCCAGCGCGATCAACTCCGGCGCCTTGTAGAACTCGAAAAACCGGCACACCCGCTTCGGCACGTTGATCAGGATGTCCGGCGGATATCCGGCAATCTTGTATTGCGCCAACGAGGTCTGCATCACCTCGAAACTCTGGTTGATCAAGTCCAGCAGGGACGCCGGCCCCACGTTGTCGATGATGAACGACCCTGTGGCCGATTTCGGCGCGCCGTCCTGCTCGGGCGCGGCCGCCGGTTGTTGCGAGTCAGGCTTGGCCGACTCGACCCAAGGGTTGATCTCCGCCGCTTCGGCCAACAGCGCTTCCTTCTCCAGCAGCAGCAATTGCTCGGCCTGCTTGCGCCGGAACGGCATCTTCGAACCCAGGGAATTGATCAGGCTGTCGAAACGGGTCTTGAACGCGGCCGGGCGCTGGATCACCGGCAACTGGTAGTGACGCTGGTTGGTGGAGTTGAGGTTGACCGCGATGATCAGGTCGCAATGGCTCGACACCACCGGCACGATCGGCAACGGGTTGAGGATGCCGCCATCGACCAGCATGCGATTGCCCTGCATCACCGGCGTAAACAGGCTGGGAATGGCCGCCGAGGCACGCATGGCCTGGTGCAGGCAGCCTTCCTGGAACCAGATTTCCTGCTGGTTGGTCAGGTCGGTGGCCACCGCCGTATAGGGGATGCGCAGGTCTTCGATATTGATTTCACCCACGATCTTGCGGATCTGCCCGAAGACCTTTTCCCCGCGGATCGCCCCTAGACGAAAACTGACGTCCACCAGGCGCAGCACGTCGAGATAATCCAGGCTCTCGATCCAGTCGCGATAATCATCGAGTTTGCCGGCGGCGTAGATCCCGCCGACCACCGCACCCATGGAACAACCGGCGATACAGGCGATATCGTAGCCACGCCGTTCGATTTCCTGGATAACGCCGATATGGGCATAGCCCCGGGCTCCACCCGAGCCCAACACCAGTGCGACACGCTTTTTCATTGATCGCCCTCGTTTGAATGGTTCAACAATGCACCCTTCAAGGGGCCCGCTTCAATCGTCAGGTCGTTCGGTCGCGCGAATGGGTCGTTTTTTCGACACTCCATGGCGGCTGATGGGTATTCTCCCGCCGCAGGGTTTGCGTTGGCGATGGACGGCACTTTTTGCCCGCCAGACCGTCCTACCTGCATGACTGTTTTCCTATCTTTGAGGTGTAAGAAATGAAAGCCTGGATCTGTGTGCCACTGATTGCCCTGGCACTGGCCGGTTGTGCCGGCAAAACCGCCTATCGCGACAGCTGCGGCAGCCAGCTCGATGCCGCGTGGCGAGAGCTGGACCTGGCCAAGGCCGAAGGCTTCGCCGGTACCGTCAGCTATTCCAAGGCGTTGTCGCTGCTGACCGCGGCCAAGACCCAGCAGCAATTCGAAGGCTTCGAGGGCTGCTCGAAAAAGGCCGAAAAGGCGCGTTTCTATATTCGTGAATCGCGCGCGGGGCGATAGAAGCAGCTACAAGTTATAAGCTGCAAGCTGCAAGTGAGTTCGCTTGCAGCTTATAACTTGCAGCTTGCAGCTGTTTAGGGAGTAAACCCCATGATCAACCGGCTGGTGGCTCGCGTCCTGGGCCTGGAAATTCGTCTGCTGGCCTGTCAGGCACGCTTGAGTGCCCATACCGACCCTGAGGCCTTGCACGACTTGCGTACCACGATGCGCCGGTTGCGTAGCCTGTTGCGACCCTTGCGTGGCTTGCCCGGCGTCGAACAGCTGGAAGTGGCGGCCTCCGCGGTCGGCGACCTGACCACGCCATTGCGTGATCGTGAAGTGATGGCGGCCTACTTGCTGGAGCACGATCAACCGCAAGCCGCGCAGCGACGCATGGCGCAAATGGCCAAGGCTTATCCCGCGGTGGCGACCAGTAATGAGCTGGCGCAGCTGCTGATGATCCTCGATGCCTTCCCGCGATTCCTGCGCGCCGCCCAACGCCAGGGGTTGCTCAAGGGGCTCGTCAAGCGCATCGAAAAACGCCTGGACAAGCAGTGGAAGAAACTCGACAGCGCCCTGCACGATCCCGCCCATGACCGTCATCGTTTGCGCCTGCTGATCAAGCGTGTGCGTTACGGCATCGACGCCTATCCCGAACTGGATCGCCTGCCCAAGGCCGCCATGCCCCGCTTGAAAGCAGCCCAGGGGGCCCTGGGGGACTGGCATGACTGTGTGCAATGGCTGGCCATGGCCGAGCAGGAGGCGGATCTGCAGCCTTGTGTCGCCGTTTGGCAAACCACCATGGCCAAGGCCGAACAGCGCGCCGACCGCGTCCTGGACAAGCTCAGCGCCGACTGCTTCAAATCCTGAAACCCCCACGGCCCCTTTGTAGGAGCGAGCTTGCTCGCGATGAACGTTAACGATAACGCGTTCATCCTGAATGTACGCGGTGTCCTTGAGTCCATCGCGAGCAAGCTCGCTCCTACAGGGGCACAGACGGCTCATCTGTCAGTCAAATTGACCGGAATAGGCACTGTACAGCCTCCGTGAGCTGGTTAAGATCCCCTCATCTTTTTCCTTTTCTTGAGGTCTTCATGCGCTTTTGCGATCTGCTCGACGCTGTCCGCCGTCAGCCACGCGAACTGTCGATCCCGGCCGGATGGGCACAAGGGCGCGCCAGCTTCGGCGGCCTGGTGGCCGCTCTGCAATACGAAGCCATGCGCGCCCAGGTGCCGGCGGACCGGCCGGTGCGCTCGCTGGCGATCACCTTTGTCGGCCCGGTCGAACCCGACGTGCCGGTCAGTTTTGAAGTCGATGTACTGCGCGAGGGCAAGGCCGTCAGCCAGGTGCTGGGCCGGGCGATGCAGAAGGGCCAGGTGGTGACCCTGGTCCAGGGCAGCTTCGGCGCCTCGCGTCCATCGCAAGTGAAGGTACAGGCAGAGCCGGCACCAGAGATGAAGCATTGGGAGGACTGCCAGGAACTGCCTTTCATCGAGGGCGTGGTCCCGCAATTCATGCGGCATCTGGCAATGCGCTGGAGTGTTGGCGGGCTGCCGTTTTCCGGCAGTACATCCCGTCAGATGGGCGGCTGGGTGCGCTTGCGCGGCGATGTGAAGGAGGAGCCGGTCACCGAGGCGCATATCCTGGCGCTGGTCGATGCCTGGCCACCGGCCCTGATGCCGTTCCTCAAGCAACCGGCGATGGGCAGCACGCTGACCTGGACGATCGAGTTCGTCCAACCGCTACTGCAGCTGAGCACCCTGGACTGGTGCAAGTACCTGGTCGAAACCGAACACGCCGCCGACGGCTACGGCCATGCCGCCGCGAAACTGTGGGACGAGGGGGGGCGTTTGATTGCCATGAGCCGGCAGACGGTGACAGTCTTCGCCTGATCAATTCGCCTGATCAATGCCGACGGTGACGCTCCCGCCAGGCGCGCCACCAGCCGCCGCTGAGAAAAAATCGCGGGAAGGTCAGGAACTGCTCGACCAGCAGGCGCGATACCGCGTCTTTGCGATCGCTGAACGGCTCGGAGGCTTGCAGCTCCAGGGTATGGCCGTGACGCTGCAAACCCAGTGCGGCGATCACGCCGATGATGCCGATGGCGAAGTTCGCCAGGTTCAGGCCGAACACCCCGGTGACGATCAGCAGGAACGCGACGATGAACAACGGCACGGCGATCAGGTGCAGCACCAGGTTGGTCGGGTGCTGGTGATTGTTCGGGTAGGCACGCCATTGCCAGGCGGGAAGGTTGGGGTGACGTTTACCCATGATGCTGATCCTCGAACCATGTTGAACTGATGAATCAAGGATAGGCCCGGTCATTGCAGGCGGCGAATCAAGCTTGGCTATCGAAGCGATAGCGATCATGGGCATTCTCGATGTTGGCCGTTACAGCTTGAGCTGCCCGATCGCCTTGCTCAACTGACCGGCCAACGCCGCCAGCTCGTCACTGGTGGTTGCCGAACTGACAGTCTGGCGCACCGTGTTCTCGGTCACATCGCGAATGCTCACCACCGCGCGGTTCATCTCTTCGGCCACCTGGCTCTGTTGCTCGGCCGCCACGGCGATCTGGGTGTTGCTTTCGCGCATCTGCGCCACCGCCCCGGTGATCTGCGCCAACGCGGCCCCAGCCTCCTGCGCCTGCTGTACGCATTCGTCGGCCTTGAATGAACTCTCCTGCATGAAGTCCACCGCATCGCGAGTGCCTGATTGCAACGCGGACACCATCACGGTGATTTCATCGGTGGAGGTTTGCACACGCTTGGCCAGGTTGCGCACTTCATCGGCGACCACCGCAAAGCCACGGCCCATTTCACCGGCCCGGGCCGCTTCGATCGCCGCGTTCAGCGCCAGCAGATTGGTCTGCTCGGCAATGCTGTGAATCACATTGACCACCCCGTTGATCTTCTGACTGTCCTCGGCCAGGCGCTGGATCATCTCGGCGGTCTGCTGCACCCCGGTCGACAGCCCGGCAATCGATCGCTGCACGCGCATCACCACTTCCTGGCCGCTGCCGGCCAGGGTGTCGGCCGATTGCGACAGGTCGCGGGTGGCACCGGCGTGCTGGGCGATGTGATAGACGGTAGCGGTCATTTCATTGATGGCCGTCGCCGCCTGATCGGTTTCGCTCTGCTGGCCCAGCATGCCGTGACGCACTTCATTCATGCTCGAGGCCAGGCGTGCGGCACCGTCGTCCAGTTGCCGGACCGTGCTGGCGACGGTGCCGACCACGCGTTGGTAACCGGCCTGCATGGCGTTGAAAGCGTTGGCCATCTGCCCGACTTCGTCGCTGCAGGTCAGCGGGACGCGGGCCGACAGGTCGCCGGTTTTTTCGACGTGCAGCATCACGTCCTTCAAGGTATTGAGCTGGCTGAGCAAAAAACGGATCAACAACTGTGAGGCGCCAAGCATCGCCAGCATCAGGATGAACACCGCCACCGCATAGTTGGCGAAACGCTCGCCAAACACCTGGGCCAGGCTTGGGCCATGGGCAATCAGCGCGACCCGCTGACCATCAACGCGGGTGAAGACTTCGGCGCCGATCGGCAGGTTGTCACCGACATACGGCAACGCATTGAGTTCGACCCAGCCGTTGGCATCCGCCAGTGCCTGCAGCGGCTGGCCGTTGAGCATCGGTGCCTGGCCCTGATCGAAAGTCAGCAGATGCTCTGCCTTGGGCAGCGGCTGCCCGGCAGGCCAGTCTGCGAGCAGTCGCGCCTGAGCCTGGGCCGATGCCTGGGCGGCATGACTTCGGGCCTGTTGCTCGAGGTGCACGGCATAAAACACCAGCAGGAGCGTGGTGACGAAGGCGACGGCATTGACCGCCCAGAATTTGTACTTCAACGAGATGTTGCTAAGCCAGGCACCCATGGAGGTCTTCTCTGATAGCGGAAACAGTTTTGGCAAGGTGCCATTATTGTGCCGCTACTCGTAGGCTGATCGCTTGATGTGGGTCAAGATCACGAGCAATGTTTGCTCGCCGCCATCGCCGGGCGTAATGCGCTATCCTTCGCGCCCAGAAATTTACTTGCTACAGGATCCGCCTCCATGAAAGCCGCACTCATCGAACTCATCAGCAACATCAGCTCCGGGTGCATGGGCGATGACGAAATCGAGAAAGTCGCCGACGAAGCGGCCCAGGCCTACGCTGATCCAGCGGCTTTCCTGAGCGCCAACCCGGACATCAACTACGACGATACTTTCCCGATCCCGCTGGGTGAGTGGGTGGTCGTTGGCAGCCTGCCCGAGACCGTGCTGTTCCAGGCCGACACCTACATGGACCTGTTTGCCCAGATCGTTGCCTCGTTCGGCCCGGGGGTGGAGTTCAATCTCAAACCCAAGCAGCTGGCCAAGACCGAAGCCCTGACCGCGCTCAATCGCATCCAGGTGCAGATGAGCAGCCTGAACAAGGAAAACGGCGGTTACACGCTGATGAACTTCAGCCAGTTGCTGGATGATGAACTGCAAGTGGTCCTGGTCTACGGCAATGCCGTGCCACGGGTACTGGAGCTGTGCGCCGAAGTCGGCATCGCCGCCGCCCCCTCGCTGGAAGCCTTGAAAGTGGCGATCCACGTCTGAATCGGTAAAGCTGTCAAAAAAAAGGAACCCTGGTCAGGGCCGGCTATCCTATGAGGGCATACCACTCTTCGGGAGCGTCATCATGGGTTCCACGTTCAATAGCCTGGTTGGCCTGATCATTCTTGCCTTGGACATCTGGGCAATCATCAACGTGCTCAAAAGCGGCGCCGAGACCGGGATGAAGATCTTCTGGGTGCTGTTGATCCTGTTGCTGCCGGTTCTGGGCCTGATCATCTGGGCCATCGCAGGGCCGCGAGGAAATGTACGCGTCTGACGAAAGAACACTCGCCGGAACATTTGCCCGGCGTCCAAGGTCGAGATAGATGTAGGCCCATTCATGGGTTTTATCGAGGAGGCACCGATGCAAAAGTGGAAAGTCACTTTCGTGGATGATCATGGTGAAGTAATCGACGAAGTCTTCGAGTGCGAGGAGTGCCCGAATCACGAGCAGGCCGCCAGACTCATCAAGGAACGGCTCCTTCCTGTGGCCGCCGAACTGGATCTGAATGATCTGGAGGGGCGAACCAGCGATGCAGGCGTAAAAAACCTGAAAACCCAGAACAGTATCGAAATCCGCAGCATTACCCCCATCTGAACCACTTCTTGTCCTTGACTGCTGTAAAACCAGGCCTTGGCAGCGCCTCTATCTTGGGGCTACTCTGCAATCGAGATCAGCGAATGGATCGCTAAGGTCTGGTCTTGTCAGCTCCATGCTTGTTTCCCATCGACATCTGGTTGTCGATTCGTGCGTACCCTCTGGGTCGCGCACCCAGGGAGTACGGAAAGTCTATCCATCAGTTTGAGGAGGACGTTTCATGAGCACAGCCTATCAAGAAGACATCAGCAGCAGTGTGCTGCGCCGCATGAAAGAAGGCGGTTTCGACTTTTCCCGGTTCCATCCCATCGAGTTCTACGCCATTTTCCCGGACGAGGAGCGGGCACGCAGGGCGGCAGGTCATTTCCACCGTGGTGAATCCCTGGATGCGCAAGTCAGTGTGCGAGACGATGGCGCCTGGGCGCTGGAGTTGTGCAAGGTCATGTATGCGACCTACGACGACATCGGCGATTTTGAACAGGGTTTCGAGGCAGTGGTAGAGCCTCTGGGCGGCATCATCGAAGGCTGGGGTGTGAAGCAGGAGGTACGAGGGCGACTCGCATAATCTTATGAACAGTGACACTCGGCAATGACGGCTGACCTTCGGGTTGGCCGTTTTCGTTTGTGCCGATGGGAAATTCCACACGGCTTTGCAGGAGACCGGCAAGCCGGCTCCTACAGACTATGCTAGTGATGGGCGACAACAACGCCTTGCAATGAAGCGGGGGCAGTCAGGTTGGGGCATTTGCCGCACAGGATTGGTGCGGTGCTCGCGTAGTGAATATCCAACCGATTGAAATCTAAGCGTTTCTGCCGATGGCACGGGCCTTGCGAAGGCCTGGATGTCCGGGTGACAAGGAGTACGGCATGATCCGCACCTATTTTGATGAAATGTACGATGCCGGCGGCCAGGTCCGCCCGCATTATCGGGAGTTTGCCCGTTGGCTGGCCGAAACGCCTGACGAGCTTCTGGCACAACGGCGACGCGAGGCCGATCTGTTGTTTCATCGCGCCGGGATTACCTTCACGCTCTACGGTGATGAGCAGGGGACAGAGCGCCTGATTCCCTTCGACACCATCCCGCGCAGCATCCCCGCCAGTGAATGGCGGGTGGTTGAGCGCGGCTGCATCCAGCGGGTCAAGGCGCTGAACATGTTCCTCGCCGACCTCTACCACGAGCAACGCATCATCAAGGCCGGGATCATTCCCGCCGAGCAGGTGCTGGCCAACGAGCAATACCAGTTGGCTATGCAGGGGCTCGACCTGCACCGGGATATCTATTCGCACATTTCCGGCGTCGACCTGGTGCGCGACGGTGACGGCACCTACTACGTGCTCGAAGACAACCTGCGTACACCCAGCGGCGTCAGCTACATGCTCGAAGACCGCAAGATGATGATGCGCCTGTTCCCCGAGCTGTTTGCGGCCCAGCGCATCGCCCCGATCGACCATTACCCGAACCTGTTGCTCGACACCCTGAAAAGCTCCAGCCCGATCGATAACCCGAGTGTCGTGGTGCTGACACCGGGGCGCTTCAACAGCGCATTCTTCGAGCATGCGTTCCTGGCGCGGGAAATGGGCGTCGAGCTGGTGGAGGGCGCGGATCTGTTCGTGCGTGACGACAAGGTGTTCATGCGCACCACCGACGGACCCAAAGCCGTCGACGTGATCTACCGCCGACTCGACGATGCGTTCCTCGATCCGCTGGCGTTCAATCCCGACTCGATGCTGGGCGTGCCTGGGCTGCTGTCGTCCTATCGTTCCGGCAATGTCGTGTTGGCGAACGCCATCGGTACCGGGGTGGCGGACGACAAATCGGTGTATCCGTTCGTTACCGACATGATCCGTTTCTATCTGGACGAAGAACCGATCCTGAAGAACGTGCCCACGTGGCAGTGTCGTAATCCATCGGAACTTTCCCACGTTCTGGCCAATCTTCCAGAGCTGGTGGTCAAGGAGACCCAGGGCTCCGGCGGCTACGGAATGCTGGTGGGGCCGGCGGCGACCGCGGCGGAAATCGAAGCCTTCCGCGCGCGCATCATCGCCAAGCCCCATGCCTACATCGCGCAGCCGACGCTGTCTTTGTCGACCTGTCCGACCTTTGTCGAAAGCGGCATCGCACCACGCCACATCGACCTGCGTCCGTTTGTGTTGTCTGGCCGCGAAACCCGGGTCGTACCCGGCGGTTTGACCCGTGTCGCCCTGCGCGAAGGCTCCCTGGTGGTGAACTCCTCCCAGGGCGGCGGAACCAAGGACACCTGGGTGGTCGAGGAATGAAGGAAGCCTGACATGTTAAGTAGAACTGCCTCGGATTTGTATTGGATGTCGCGTTACCTGGAGCGGGCGGAAAACCTCGCACGGATGCTCGACATCAGTTATTCGCTGTCGCTGATGCCGCAGGATGGCCGCGGCGACGGCCTGCACGAACTGGCCATGCCGCTGTTGATCACCGGCACCCTGGATGATTACCTCGAACGCCACGGTGCGCTGCATGCCGAACGGCTGTTGCATTTCTTTGCCCTGGACGCGGAGAACCCGGCGAGCATCTACAGTTGCCTTGGCGCCGCACGGGCCAGTGCCCATGCGGTGCGTGGGCGCATCACCGCCGACATGTGGGAAAACATCAACGCCACCTGGCTGGAGATTCGCGGCATTGCCCAACAGGGCCTGAGCCGCTACGGCATGAGCCGTTTCTGCGAGTGGATCAAGGAGCGTTCCCACCTGTTCCGTGGTGCGTCCTACGGCACCATCATGCGCAATGACGCGTTCCGCTTCATTCGCCTGGGGACGTTCATCGAAAGGGCCGACAACACCCTGCGCCTGCTCGATGCCCGCTATGAAATGGCCGGCGACCAGGCCGAAGCGGTCAGCGACGGCACGGCCCACGCCTACTACCAGTGGAGCGCCTTGTTGCGGGCCTTGTCGTCTTTCGAGGCCTACACCGAGATCTACCGTGACGCACCCGGTGCGCGGCATGTGGCCGAGTTGCTGCTGCTGCGCGCCGATGTGCCGCGCTCGTTGCGCGCCTGCACCGAAGAAATAGACCAGATCCTCGCCCAGCTTCCGGGGGCCAACGGCCGCCCGGCACAGCGCCTGGCGGCGGAGATCGATGCGCGATTGCGCTACACCGGCATCAGCGAAATTCTCGACGAAGGCCTGCATGCCTGGCTCACCGAGTTCATCCCACTGGTGCGCCAGCTGGGCAATGCCATTCACAGTTCCTACCTGGAGGCTGCATGAGACTTTCCATAAGCCACGAGACCACCTATCACTACGAGGATCAGGTGCGGGCGAGCATCCAGTACCTGCGGCTGACCCCCCACGACAGCGAGCGCCAGCACGTGCTCAGCTGGCAGCTGGATCTGCCGCGGCCAGTGCGCGCGCAACTTGATCCGTTCGGCAACATCCTGCATGTGCTGACCATGGACGAGCCCCACGAGGCGATCATCATCGGCGCCCGTGGCCAGGTCGACATCGACGAGCTGCGCGAGGCTGAGCATGAGAGCCAGTCGGCCTTGCCGTTCCTGCGTTTCACCCGGCTGACCGAGGCCGACCAGGCGCTGCGCGCCTTCGCCGACAAGGCGTGCAAGCAGCGCCGCGATCGAACGGCGCTGATCGACCTGATGCACGGCCTGAACCAGCACATGACCTACACACCGGGCTCCACCGAAGTGGACACCAGCGCCGCGCAGGCTTTCGCCGGGCGTTCGGGCGTGTGCCAGGACCACACCCACGCGTTCCTCGCCTGCGCGCGCAGCCTGGGCATCCCGTCGCGTTATGTGTCGGGGTACCTGTACAGCGAAAACAGCGAACACCTGGCCAGTCATGCCTGGGCCGAAGCCTGGCTGGATGACGCCTGGTACAGCTTCGACGTGACCAATGAACTGGCGCGACCGGAGCGGCACCTGAAACTGGCGGTGGGCCTGGATTACCTGGACGCCTGCCCGGTGCGCGGCATGCGCCGCGGGGGTGGGTGTGAGCAGATGCATGCGAAGGTGTTTGTATCCCCGACGCCGATGCCGGTAATTTCCGTGCAACAGCAGTAATTCGCTGGTTCGCTCACTGTAGGAGCTGCCGCAGGCTGCGATCTTTTGACGTTGATTTTTCAAGATCAAAAGATCGCAGCCTGCGGCAGCTCCTACAAGGGGGGGGGGCATGTTCAGGGATTAACCTTGCGCCCGACCATATGCTGCAAATACCCCACCAGCATCCCCAGATCTTCATCCGGCAACACCTCGGCCGAGAACCCCGGCATCTTCGCCTGGGGCCACTGGCGCAAACTCTGCGGGTCGCGGATATAGCGCTTGAGGAAATCCGCGCCGAAATACTCGGTGGGGTTGAAGGGAATATTCAGGTCCGGGCCGAACTGCGCATCCCCGGCGCCATTCAAGCGATGGCACGCCAGGCAGTTTTTCTGGAACAGCGCAAAACCCTGGTTGACCGGGTCATCGGCCTTCAGCGCAGGATCCGGCAGCAGGGCAGGGAAGCGCTCGGCCACGGGGGCCATGCGCTTGATGCTGGCGACCTCGAACGGCCATTGTTCCGGGCTGATGTTGCCTGCCCGCGGATCGGTCCAGACCAGGTAAAACGGCCCGGCGCTGTGCTTGCCTTCCGCCAGCGGTGGCCATGGCTTGGCGGGGTCTTCGATCGCCAGCCAGGCACGCGCGCCCTGGGTGTTGAGCAGCGGGGCGGCTGCCAGCTCGGCGGCAAAGCCGTCCAGCGCCACGGCTTGCAGGTGGTCGTCAGGCTTGATGTCGGTCAATAGCGCGGCCAGCGGCACGGCGCGGTAGGCCATGTCACGCTTGTAGGACACGTCATTGCTGATGTTGATGGTCTGCACCTGAGGGTGCTTGAGCAGCTCCTCGGTTTGCCACGTGCGACTGTTCGCGCCCAGCTCCAGGTTCAGCTGTGCGGCATGAAGAGGCGTGCTGAGCAGCAGGGCCCCGAACACAATGAGCGTTTTCAAATGATCGCCATCCCTGTCGTGGAAGTGCCGCAAAGGTTGGCACAGCCACGCTGGCCCGGGAAGGAAGCCAGTCACATTTTTACTTGGCGATAAAACATCTGGCGCCGTTTTCCAAAGAACGACTATCCGATCACCTTGGTCAGGTTCGGCAAAATCAACAACAGAGTGGTGGCGAAAAGAATGAGCCCGGCTTGACGAACTTTCGATTGTTTGAACATGGCTGACCGCCTTTTTTTTGTTATTTCCTGATGCCTGCCTGCACATCTCCTGACGGCAAACGCTGCACTTCCTGTAGGACGAGCGCCTCGGCAAAACCCGACGACAACTTCGTACACCTTCACCTTAGAGCCCGCGTCACGCTTGGTTTAGATCCATTTAGTATGGTGTTCTCACAAGATGCTATTAAAAAGGCATGAGGCCTATTGCCAGCTTCTTGGGCGGCCTTTTGCTAGACACCTGCGTGTCCTGAACCGGTTCACCGGCTGCGGGATGACCGTCCGTCTGAGCGTGAGCGTCAATGCCTGTGAGCGCTGCGGTCATTGAATCCATGACGTCATGGGCCAACAGTGAGGGCTGTATTTTTCTCACCTGCATTGCGGTTCGAGGACGTCATGACCCAAGCTTTCATTTTCGACGCGTTACGTACGCCCCGTGGCAAAGGCAAGGCCAACGGTGCCTTGCATGGCGTCAAGCCGGTGAGCCTGGTGGCCGGGTTGCTCACGGCGCTGCAACAGCGAACCGACCTGGATACCAGCCAGGTCGATGACGTGGTGCTCGGTTGCGTGACGCCCATTGGCGATCAAGGCTCCGACATCGCCAAGACCGCGGTCCAGGTGGCGGATTGGGACGTCAGCGTGGCCGGTGTGCAGATCAATCGTTTCTGCGCCTCGGGGCTGGAGGCGGTGAACCTGGGGGCGATGAAAGTCCGTTCCGGTTTCGAAGACCTGGTGGTGGTCGGCGGCGTCGAGTCGATGTCGCGAGTCCCCATGGGCAGCGACGGCGGGGCGTGGGCGCTGGACCCGGCAACCAACCTTCACGGCCATTTCATTCCCCAGGGTGTGAGCGCCGATCTGATCGCCACGCTTGAAGGCTTCAGCCGTCAGGACGTCGATGCCTATGCGCTGCACTCGCAACAGAAAGCCGCGCGGGCGCGGGCCGATGGCTCGTTCAAACAGTCATTGGTGCCGGTGCAGGACCAGAACGGCATCATCCTGCTCGATCATGATGAATTCATCCGCGCCGAATCGACGCTGGAAGGCCTGGGCAAGCTCAAGCCTAGTTTCGAAATGATCGGACAAATGGGTTTCGACGCCACCGCGCTGCGGGTCTACAGCCAGGTGGAGCGGATCAATCATGTCCACACCCCCGGCAACAGTTCCGGAATCGTCGATGGCGCGGCGTTGATGTTGATCGGCTCCGAAGCCAAGGGCCTGGCGTTGAGCCTGCAGCCGCGGGCGCGGATCGTCGCCACGGCGGTCACCAGCACCGACCCGACCCTGATGCTCACCGGCCCCGCGCCGGCCACCCGCAAGGCGTTGGCCAAGGCCGGGCTGCGGGTCGAAGACATTGACCTGTTCGAGGTCAACGAAGCGTTTGCCTCGGTGGTGTTGAAGTTCATCAAGGACATGGCCATCGACCCGGACAAGGTCAATGTCAACGGCGGTTCCATTGCCATGGGCCACCCGTTGGGCGCAACAGGCTGCGCCATTCTCGGCACGCTGCTCGATGAGCTGCAAGCCCGGCACCTGCGTTATGGCCTGGCGACCCTGTGTGTCGGCGGCGGCATGGGCATTGCCACCATCATCGAACGCCTCTGAGCCCGGACTTCAAGGAACCTGTCTATGAACCAAGCCATTCGTTACGAAAAGGGCCAGGACCGGATCGTCGTCCTGACTATCGACATGCCGGGCCAGAGCGCCAATACCATGAATGCGGTCTACCGCGAGGCCATGGCCGAGTGTGTCGCCCGCCTGGTGGCCGACAAGGACGACATCGCGGGGGTGATCATCACCTCGGCCAAGAAAACCTTTTTTGCCGGCGGCGATCTCAATGAGTTGATCAAGGTCGGCAAACCCCAGGCCAAGGCTTTTTTTGACAGGGTGCTCACGCTCAAGGGCCAACTGCGCACCCTGGAAACCCTCGGTAAACCCGTGGTCGCCGCGATCAATGGCGCGGCGTTGGGCGGTGGCTGGGAAATCTGCCTGGCCTGCCATCACCGCATCGCGCTGGACGATCCCTCGGTGCAACTCGGCCTGCCGGAAGTGACCCTCGGGCTGCTGCCGGGTGGCGGCGGGGTGGTGCGCATGGTGCGTATGCTGGGCATTGAAAAGGCCTTGCCGTACCTGCTCGAAGGTAAGAAGATTCGCCCGCAGCAGGCCTTGCAGGCGGGCTTGATCGATGAACTGGCGGTGGATCGCGAGACACTGCTGAGCAAGGCGCGCAGCTGGATCATTGCCAACCCGGCGGCGGTTCAGCCCTGGGACGTGAAGGGCCATCAGATTCCCGGTGGCACACCGGCGAACCCGAAAGTCGCGCAAATGCTGGCGATTGCGCCGTCGATCCTGCGCAGCAAAACCCAGGGCACACTGCCCGCGCCGGAGAAAATCCTCTGCGCCGCGGTGGAGGGCGCCCAGGTGGATTTCGACACGGCGCACTTGATCGAAACCCGTTACTTCACCGAGCTGACCACCGGCCAGGTGTCGAAAAACCTGATCGGCACCTTCTGGTTCCAGCTCAACGAAATCAATGCCGGCGGTTCGCGGCCTCAAGGTTTCGCGCCTTATGTGACGAAAAAAGTCGGGGTGCTCGGCGCCGGGATGATGGGGGCGGGCATCGCTTTTGTCAGCGCGTCGGCCGGTATCGATGTGGTGCTCAAGGACATCAACCTGGCGGCGGCCGAGAAGGGCAAGGCGCACTCGGCGGCGTTGCTGGACAAGAAGGTGGCACGCCGGCAGATCAGCGCCGAGCAGCGTGAAGCCGTGCTGGCGCGCATCCATACCAGCGACAACGATGCCGAACTGGCGGGTTGCGACCTGATCATCGAAGCGGTGTTCGAGGACCGTGAGTTGAAGGCCAAGGTCACATTGGCCGCGCAACAAGTGGTGGGTGCGGATGCGGTGATTGCCTCCAACACTTCGACCCTGCCGATCAGTGGCCTGGCCACGGCGGTGCCGGACCCAGGCAAGTTCATCGGCCTGCATTTCTTCAGCCCCGTGGAAAAAATGCCCTTGGTGGAAATCATCAAGGGCGCCAGCACCAGCGACGAAACCCTGGCTCGGGGATTCGATTACGTCCTGCAGATCCGGAAAACCCCGATCGTGGTCAACGACAGTCGCGGTTTCTTCACCTCTCGGGTGTTCGGCACCTTCACCAATGAAGGCATTGCCATGCTGGGTGAAGGGGTTTGCGCGGCGATGATCGAGACCGAGGCGCGCAAGGCCGGCATGCCGGTCGGGCCATTGGCGATCTCCGACGAAGTTTCCCTCAGCCTCATGAGCCATATCCGCCAGCAAACCGCCAAAGACTTGCAGGCAGAAGGCAAGGCGCTGATCGAACACCCGGCCTACGCCGTGATCGACTTGCTGCTCAACGAGTACAAGCGTCCAGGCAAGGCCGCCGGGGGTGGTTTTTATGAATACCCGGCGGGTGGCCAAAAACATCTATGGCCGGAACTGAAAACCCGCTTCGAAAAGGCCGACGGGCAGATTTCGCCAAAGGATGTGCGCGATCGCCTGCTGTTCGTGCAAGCCATCGAGACCGTGCGCTGTGTGGAAGAAGGCGTACTGACCTCGACGGCGGACGCCAATGTGGGCTCGATCTTCGGCATCGGCTTCGCCGCCTGGACCGGCGGTGCACTGCAGTTCATCAATCAGTACGGGGTCCAGGACTTCGTCGCCCGCGCCCAGTATCTGGCCGGGCAATACGGCGAGCGCTTTGCACCGCCCGCGCTGCTGCTGGAGAAAGCCGCCAAAGGGGAGGCGTTTTAGGGATAGGTGACACACTGCGGGGCTTGCCTTGTCACGGTGTTTCAAGGCAGGCTCTGGGGTGTGCATTATTCCCATCATGTGTCAGGTATTTTTTATGTCGTTACGCATCTGCATTCTGGAAACCGACATCCTGCGTCCGGAATTGGTTGACCAATACCAAGGCTACGGGCAGATGTTCAAACACCTGTTTTCGCAGCAACCCATCGCCGCCGATTTCACCGTCTATAACGTGATGCAGGGCGAGTATCCCGGCGATGACCTGACGTTCGACGCCTACCTTGTAACCGGCAGCAAGGCCGATTCCTTTGGCACCGACCCGTGGATCGAAACCCTCAGGGCCTACTTGCTCAAGCGCTACGAGCGCGGCGACAAGCTGCTGGGCGTGTGCTTCGGCCACCAGTTGCTGGCGCTGCTGCTGGGCGGCAAAAGCGAACGTGCGACCCAGGGCTGGGGCGTTGGCACCCATAACTACAAACTGGCCGCCAAGGCGCCCTGGATGAGCCCGGTGCGCGAAGAGCTGACCCTGTTGATCAGTCACCAGGACCAGGTTACCTCGCTACCGGAAAACGCCACGGTCATCGCCTCCAGCGATTTCTGTCCGTTCGCCGCCTACCACATCAACGATCAGGTGCTGTGTTTCCAGGGACATCCGGAATTCATCCACGACTATTCCCGGGCCTTGCTGGAAATTCGCCAGCAGGCGCTGGGCGAGCAGATTTATTCCAAAGGCATGGCCAGCCTGGAGCATGAGCACCACGGCACGACCGTCGCCGAGTGGATGATGCGTTTTGTGGCCCACAAGCCAGAAACCGTGTAGGAGCCTGGCTTGCCGGCGAACCGGGCAACGCGGTGTGTCAGGCCGGTCGCCTTCGCTGGCAAGCCAGCTCCTACAGCGATTCTCACGAACGCCTCGGTCTCGCCTACAACCACCCCGACTTCTTGAAGCTCGCCCACAACCCCACACACCCCACCGCAATAAATCCCAGAACCCCGAAATATCCGTAATGCCAGGTCAACTCCGGCATGTTCTGGAAGTTCATCCCGTAGATCCCCGCCACCGCCGTCGGGAACGCCAGGATGGCCGCCCAGGCCGCGAACTTGCGCTGCACTACGCTCTGGCGTGAGGCCTCGAGCAAGACCCCGACCTCGATGGTCTGGCTGGCAATGTCCGCCAGGGTCGTCAGGTCTTCCATCTGCCGCGTCACATGAATCTGCACATCGCGAAAGTACGGGCGCATGTTCTTGTCGATGAAGGGGAAGCTCAGCTTTTGCAGTTCTTCACCGATCTCCACCATCGGCGCCGCGAACCGGCGCAAGCGCAATACATCGCGGCGCAGGCTGTGGAGTTTTTGAATGTCGCGCTCGTTCAGTGAACTGCACATGACGTTGCGTTCCAACTCATCGATTTGCGCATGGATGGCTTCGCCCATCGGCTGGTAGTTTTCAATGACGAAGTCGAGGATGGCATAGAGTACGAAATCTTCCCCGTGCTCCAGCAACAACGGACGCGCCTCACAACGCTGCCTTACATAGGCGTAGGACGCCGAATGACCGTTACGCGCGGTAATGATGTAGCCGTTGCCGGCAAAGATATGCGTCTCGATGAATTTGAGTTTGCCATCTTCCATGATGGGCGAATACGTGACGATGAACAGCGCATCGCCAAAGGTTTCCAGCTTCGGGCGGCTGTGTTTTTCCAGGGCGTCTTCAATGGCCAGCTCATGCAGGTTGAACTGGCGTTGCAGGTTGTACAGTTCCTCTTCATTCGGCTCTTCGAGGCCGATCCAGACGAAGTGCCCCGGCTTCGCAGCCCAGGCGGCGCCTTCGTCGAGGGTGATATTGGTGACTTTCTTACCAGCGCTGTAAACGGCAGCAGCAACAACTCTACCCATGATGTTGATTCACTTCTTCTTGGCAGCGTTCAGCTTAGCCTTGTCTGCTACCGGGAGTCAGTGAAATCTTGTAGGAGCCCGGCTTGCCGGCGAAGGCGCCCGTCCAGTCGGTGGGTTTATCGACTGGACGTACTGCATTTTCAAGCAGCCTGCAGCTGCCGATCCATCGAATCGATGCACTCGCGCATCTGCTCGCGGCACTGGGCGATCAACATGGGCATGTCATCCAGGCTCAATCCCGCAGTAGGAATGGCCGGCAAGGAACGGATCAGAATTTTCCCACTGCGCCAGCGGTTCAATCGCATGTGTTTGACGTAACTGCTGACACACACCGGGACGATTGGCACCCCCGCCGCGATGGCCATCTGGAAAGCGCCTTTTTTGAACGGCAACAGCTCTTCGCCCAGATTGCGTGTGCCCTCCGGGAAAACCCAGATCGAAGTGTCTTCGTTTTGCAGGGTATGGGTGGTGGTCAACATCGACTGACGCGCCTTGTGCGCATTGCCACGGTCTATCAACACATTGCCGGCCAGCCAGAACAACTGACCGAACAATGGCACCCATTTCAGGCTCTTTTTACCGATGCACACCGTACGGCGGGGTACTACATTGCCAAACACGAACAAATCGTAGTTGGACTGATGGTTGGCAATGATCACGCAGCTGTCGGGTTTATCCATCAATGGCCCGACGTCGGCTTTTACCCGCAGGCGCAAGATGCACATCGCCGGCCACGCATAGAGGCGCGCGCACAGGCGGCTGTTGTCCGGATTGAACGGGCGACACAGGCCTAGCACCACGCCCAGCACACCCGCCACGATAAAGTGCAGGGCCATCAATGACATACGTAAAGCAAAGAGCATTTGCAGGCCCCACCGGGACAAAAGGTGGCGCAGTGTACGGATGTGCACTGTTTTCGGCAATTGCCACTATTGAGGCGGGAGATAGACGATGTTTGAGTACATGTTTCCGACTGACGGGTCAGACTTGTCCTAGAGCGTTCCCAGCGTTTTCAACGCAAAAGCCCGACACAACGGTCGGGCTCCTGGGTTACTGCAACATCGGGCTCAGCCCATATGCTCCTGATCCAGAATGATCGCGTTGTCCAGCGCTTCCAGCAGCGCCTTGCGCACTTTCAACTTGGTGTTCTTGTGGGCAATCATGTTGATTTTCTTCAACTGGCGAGCCGCCGCCAGCGCCGCGCCTTGCAGTTCTTCGGCCGCGACCACGACGTCCAGGTAACCGGCAGCCACGGCGCTTTGCGGGTTGAACATCTCACCGTTGACCACGGAACGCTGGAAGGCCGATTTGCCCAGGCGATCGCGGGCAATCTCGATACCGGCGTGGTGCATGGTCATGCCGATCTGCACTTCGTTCAGGCCAATGCTGAAGGGGCCATCGACACCCAGGCGGTAATCCGCCGACAGCAGCAGAAACGCACCCTTGGCGACCGCATGCCCAGGGCAGGCGACGACGACGGGGAAGGGGTGCGACAACAGGCGACGGGCCAGCGTCGAGCCGGATGTCACCAGCGACACCGCTTCCTTGGGGCCGGAGGTCATCACCTTCAGATCGTACCCGCCCGACAGAATTCCGGGCTGACCGGTAATGATCACCACCGCGCGATCAGTCACCGCCTGATCCAGCGCAGCGTTGAACGCCGCAATCACGTCCGGAGAGATGGCATTGACCTTGCCGTTGCTCAAGGTCAGGGTCGCGATACCGTCTTCGAGGTGGTAGGTAATCAACTCACTCATGACGCTAATCCTTTCAATAAAGTAGGGCAGAAGTTACTCACCGCCATCGGCAAGGTAAAGCGCCATGACTGACTCGCCAGTCACCCTTTACCCGCTCGGCCAGCGTCACCCGGCACGCCTGCCGCGTATCGCCTGCTATATAGAGGTGGGGTGCCAGGCCGGAGATTGGCCGGTTTGCCATTACCCTGGGCAACCAAAAACACCCAAGCGCCTTAAGCGCATGAAAATTCTCAAAAAAATGTTTGCCAACAGAAAAGCTTTCGACTACATTAGCGCGCCTCGACAGACAGAACATGTTTGAAGAGATACGGTGAAGTGTCCGAGTGGCTTAAGGAGCACGCCTGGAAAGTGTGTATACAGGAAACTGTATCGAGAGTTCGAATCTCTCCTTCACCGCCAAATTCGATGTAAACAGAACCCCTGGTTTCGAGAGAAGCCGGGGGTTTTGTGTTTTTGGGCGTGTCATTTACATATACACCGCGCAACTGCGACAGATAACCGAGCAAAGGTAATTCCTAAATTCCCGTAGGAAATGAGCTCGGCGTGTAGGACGTCATGCTGGAGAGTCGGGTGGATAACTGCTTTCATAGGGACTTGCTACTTGAAACAAGTCGTCTTGGAAAAGGGTATTGGTTTTATGTTTTCCGGGTGAAAATAAATGACAGCACCCAACGCGCCCACTCCAGGATGGAAAGGTACCCGCCATGCAGGAATTCACCATGAAGCAGGCCGAACTTGAAAAGGTTCATGTGGAAATCGTCAAGCTGATGGCTGAGCAGCGCAAGCTGAACGCCGAAGCGGGCAAGATGACCCGTGAAACCTTTTGGTACCCGGTGGCGGTGGCCACCGGACTGATTGGCACGGTAGCCACCGTCACTGCGGTACTGGTGAAGTTGCTCTGACGCTATTCGATCGGTCTGTCCGGGGGGGCACGGCCAGATCCGACCTGCACAACAAGGACATCCCATGATCACGACGACCACCCACACAATCGAAGGCCGCCACATCACCGCCTACCTGGACATCGTCAGCGCCGAGTCGGTGCAGGGCGTCAACCTTGTCCGCGACCTTTTTGCCGGTATGCGGGATATTTTCGGCGGGCGTTCCCAGACCCTGGAGCGGGCGTTGCAAGAGGCACGTAGCCAGGCCACCGACGAGATCAGGGAGCGAGCGCGGGCATTGCAGGCGGATGCGGTGGTGGGGCTCGATTATCAGATCAGCATGCCATCAGGAAAGGGCGGCATGGTGGTGGTTTTTGTATCCGGAACGGCAGTCAGACTGAAGTGAAAGTTCCTGCCCATTCGTCGGGCATTCGCTGATCCGAACTACAAGTCCGTTAATGACCGGCTAGTCTCAAAATCCTTGGTGATCGATATTTTTCGTGCAAAGGGCTTGCCGGTGTCGATCCCGCTTTTGAGAGGGGTGAAGCGATGACTGAACCGTATATCGAAGACGACGGCGCAGAATATCCGATCAACAACTACGTTCAGTGCGGCCAGACGGAGTACGTGGCCAGCTTCGGCGAAGACCAGGTCAAGGTCCTCAAGATCAAGACCAAGGCTTGTCGAGTGTTGAAGGGGAAATTCCTACCCAAGCTAAGGGAATCGGCCAGGCAGTAGTAAATGTACCCGCGAGCAAACCCCGTCATCGAACGGGGTTTTTTGTGCCCGGAATGTGAACGAATATTTAATCTGGATTATTTTCACAAACTTTTCACAAGGCCCTACGTAGGCTCAACTCATCCGTTAGAAGCAACACCCTGCCCGTTCCCCAGCGGGCTTTTTTTTGCCTGCGATAAAACCTTTCCCAAAATTGCTGTCCAACCGTCGCCTATAACGAGGTTGAGCGCGCGCATGTCTGGACTTTGTCTCCTCTAAAGCATTCAATCTCGCCCCTTTGAGTTTCATCCCTATTTTTTTGAGGTTTCTGTCATGCGTTTCACACTGCCTGCTCTGGTTCTGGGTCTTCTGGTTGCTCAAGGTGCAATGGCCGGCGACGGCACTGCCGCCGTTGGTGGTGGCCTGGGTGGCGCACTGGGTAACGTCGTTGGCCAGAGCATGGGCGGCAGCACCGGTGCCGCGATTGGTGCCGGTGTCGCTGGCGCAGCCGGCAGTGCGGTTGCCGCCAAGAAAGGCCACCGTACCAGCGCTGCCATCGGTGGTGGCGTTGGCGCTGCCGGTGGTTCGGTGATCGGCAACAGCCTGGGTGGCAAGACCGGTTCAACCATCGGCGCAGGCCTGGGTGGCGCCCTGGGCGGCGGCGTCGGCAGCAACCTGGCCAAAGGTCACAAGCGTCACTGATCCCGAAGGATCTCACGCAAAAGCCCGGCTTGATGCCGGGCTTTTGCGTTTTGAACGTTTCTGCCGTTTGCGCCTCGAATGCTCCATACCCCCGATAAAATACGAGGCGTGCCATGACCCCGAAAACCAAAGGCAATGAAGTGCGATACCCAGGTACTCGACGCTTGACGTTGCCGGCGCTTGTTTTTGGATTGTTTCTGTCACCGTTCGCGCTGGCGGCAGGCGACGGTACTGCCGCCGTTGGCGGTGGACTTGGTGGTGCATTGGGCAATGTGGTTGGCGGACAAATGGGCGGCAGCACAGGCGCCGCCATTGGTGCCGGTGTCGGCGGCGCCGCCGGCAGTGCGGTCGGCGCACCCAAGGGCAGCCGCACCGAGGCCGCGATTGGCGGTGGATTAGGTTCGGCAGGCGGTTCGGTGATCGGCAACAGCCTGGGTGGCTCCACCGGCTCGACCATTGGTGCAGGCCTGGGTGGCGCAGCCGGTGGTGCGGTGGGCAACAATCTGGGAAGCGACGATGGCGGGTCCCATTCCGGTGGCGGCCATAAACATAAAAACAAACATAAGAACAAGCATCACTGACGGGCATCGCTCAGCGACGTAACCGATGGTCTCCCTGATCGAACCTGACGATCACCCATCCCTCCAACGGTTAGGGCCTGCCTTTCAGGCCCGTTGAGAGGTGTCACATGAACGCTGATCCAAAAGTCTCCGACATCGACGAAACCCCCGAATACCCCCTGCCTTCGCCCACCGATTCGCTGAGTCGGGACCAGCGTCCGCCCGATGACGAGCCCGGCGTCGAGCAGGTTCCCAACGGGGATCTCAAGCGCACGGATTCTGATGTCGAAGCAGACCCGAGCGATCCGGACATCGCCGGGGAGGATGCCTCCGGCGAGCCAAGCTGATCGACGTCGGTGCGAGACCGCCTGTCGAATGAGCGGCAACCATGCCAACACATCGTTGCCAGACATAAGGTATGCAACTCGTAAAGGAGACGCACCATGATCAGGTCAAGATGGATGGCCCTGACAGTGGCCGGTCTGTTGTCGCTCGGGTCCGGCATGGCATTTTCCCAGTCCTCTGGCAACGATGCACCCATCGACAAAGGCGGGATGCCACCGTCCACTGAAATGAATGCAGGCTCTGGCCCGGAAAATGCGCTGCCGCCTGGCTCCATCAACAATGGCAATGCAGGCGATGCCAATGGGAGCAGCACCCGCCCGGAGACAAAAAGCGGCTCGACCAGCGGTGGCAATTCGATGGGGAGCGGTTCTGGGAGTGGGTCTGGAGGATCAGGTAACTCTACCGACGGGACCACAGCGCCCGCGGATGGCGGGACTGGCAAAAAAGCGGGCAGTTAGCCTGCCGAAAGGATCTGCAGCAGTGAACTTGACGAGCCCGGCGATTTGCCGGGCTTTTTGCGTACTCCTCCGTTGCTCTTGGTAGCGGCTGCTCGTTATGCTGCTGAAACCTTTAATCTGTCGCGGAGCCGGCCGAACTGAGCCGCCTGGGATGTCATGAAAACGGATCAGATGCGATGAATTCACTGTGCAAAGAATTCGGCCCGATCAAGGCCGTGATTTTCGATAGGGACGGCCTGCTGCTGGACACCGAGGGGATCTACACCGAAGTCACGGCGACGATTGCCGCGCGCTATGGACGCACGTTCGACTGGAGCGTCAAGCAGAACATCATCGGCCGTGGTGCCGGTGATCTGGCGCGCTATGTGGTGCAGGCGCTTGACTTGCCGATCAGCGCCGAAGAGTTCCTGGTGATTCGCGAGCCGCTGATGCGCGAGCGTTTTCCTGCTGCGCAGGCGATGCCGGGTGCGGAACAACTGGTCCGGCACTTGAAGGCGCATAACATTCCCATTGCGGTGGGTACCAGTTCCTCGAGCCAGTCGTTCGGCCAGAAAACCACCTTGCACCGCGACTGGTTCGCCTTGTTCGACTTCATCGTCACTGCCGATGATCCAGACGTCGGCGCGGCCAAACCGGCGCCGGATATCTTCCTGACGGCAGCGCGACGCCTGGGTGTGGAGCCACAGGATTGCCTGGTGTTCGAGGATTCGCCGTTCGGTGTCACGGCAGCCAAAGCGGCGGGGATGACGGCGATTGCGATTCCGGATGCGGCGATGGCTGACGAAAAATACGCCCATGCCGACGGTATTCTTCGTACGTTGAAGGCATTTATACCGGATGCCTGTGGCCTGCCTGCACTTGAGTGGACCTGATGACATTAACTGTGGGAGCGGGCTTGCTCGCGAAAGCGGTGTGTCAGCCCACGTCAATTTCGACTGACACTCCCTCTTCGCGAGCAAGCCCGCTCCCACAGTTTGATTGCATTCAATTCATCAGGCGCCAAAACCACCGTCGATGGTCAGGCTCGCGCCGGTGATGTAGCCGGCTTCGGGGCCGACCAGGTAGGCGACGAAACTGGCGATCTCTTCGGCTTTGCCGTAACGCCCCACTGCCATCAATGGAATCAGGCTGTCAGCGAAGTCGCCGTGGGCAGGGTTCATGTCAGTATCGACCGGGCCAGGCTGCACGTTGTTGATGGTGATGCCTTTGGGGCCGAGGTCGCGGGCCAGGCCCTTGGTCAGGCCGACCAGCGCCGATTTGCTCATGGCGTACGGGCCGCCACCGGCGAAGGGCATGCGGTCGGCGTTGGTGCTGCCGATGTTGATGATTCGACCGCCTTCGGTCATGTATTTGGCGGCAGCCTGGGTGGCGATGAACACGCTGCGTACGTTGATCGCCAGGGTCTGGTCGAAGTCTTCGAGTTTGAAATCTTCCAGCGGTGCAACGGCCAGCACGCCCGCGTTGTTGACCAGTATATCCAGCTGACCAAAGGCCTCTACGGTAGCCGTTACGGCGCTGCGGATGGCCTCGGCGTCGGCGCTGTCAGCCTTGATCGCCAGGGCTTTGCCGCCATTTCCGATGATGCTGTCTTGCAGTTCCTGGGCCTTGGCCGTGGAGCTGACATAGGTAAAGGCGACAGTCGCGCCTTCAGCGGCCAGGCGTTTGACAATGGCAGCGCCGATACCGCGGGAACCGCCCTGGATCAAAGCCACTTTGCCACTGAGGTTCTGAGTAGTCATATCGATCTCCAAAGTCCCGAGGCGAGATGTCCCGGTTGATGGAGCCTAGTATCGATTCAGGATTGCACGCTGAGTAGGGGGTAATTGCGATAGTCTGTGTAAACCAGAAGTTTATAATGGTTGGCCATGGAAACCTTCAGCAGTATCGAATGCTTTGTACGCAGCGCCGAGGTCGGCAGCTTTGCCGAAGCCGCGCGACGCTTGAGCTTGACCCCGGCGGCCGTGGGCAAGAGCGTGGCCAAGCTTGAAGCCCGGCTGGGCGTGCGGCTGTTTCAGCGCAGCACCCGCAGCCTCACGCTCACCGAGGCCGGTCAGCTGTTTCTCGATGAAGTCAGTGGCAGCCTGCTCACCATCCAGAATGCCGTAGCCAATCTGGCCAGCGCCGAAGGCCGTCCTGCGGGCACCCTGAAGGTCAGCATGGGCACCGTGTTCGGACGTTTGTACATCGTGCCGCTACTGGGTGAGTTTTTGCGGCGCTTTCCGGCGATCAATCCGGACTGGCATTTCGATAACCGGCAGGTCGACCTGATCGCCCAGGGTTTCGACGCCGCGATTGGTGGCGGCTTCGAACTGCCCCAAGGGGTGGTGGCGCGCAAGCTGACGCCAGCCCATCGCGTGTTGGTGGCCTCTGCCGATTACCTGGCGGCGCACGAGGCGATCCGCGAGCCTGACGATCTCAAGCCGCACGACGGCATCCTTATACGCTCGCCGCAGACCGGTCGCGTGCGTTCCTGGCAGTTGACCAGTCGCACCCAGCAACACAGTCCCTTGACCCTCAAGGCGCGGATGACCATGAGCGATTCTGAGGCGGCCTGTGCCACGGCGGTCCAGGGTTTGGGTATTGCACTGGTGAGCATGCCCTTTGCGTTGGGCTATCTGGAGGCGGGGACGTTGCAGCGGGTGTTGCCGGACTGGTATGTCGACGATGGCAATATTTCTATCTATTACGCCGAGCACAAGCTGCTGCCCGGCAAGACCCGGGCGTTTGTGGATTTCATCATCGAGCAGTTTGCGGAGCGGGGGTTGGGGCAGCGTTTTAGTGCGGTATGAACCAGGTTGGAAACCGATGCGCCCCCTTCGCGAGCAAGCCCGCTCCCACAGGGGATTTGTGCACGCCGCAGATCCAATGTGGGAGCGGGCTTGCTCGCGAAGGGGGCGACTCGGTTCAATGTTGGGAATTCAGCGCCCAAACCGCCCAGGCCAGCCGACGATATTCTTCGGCCGCGGTGTCGCATAAGTGCGCACCTTGGAGGTCGACAATCCCAGCCGCACCAGCGATTCGGCGATGGTCACCGCCGCGGTCACGCCATCGATCACCGGCACGCCGGTGCGCAGGCGAATCTGCTCATCCAGCCCGGCCATGCCGCCGCAGCCCAGGCAAATCACTTCGGCCTTGTCCTGGGTCACCGCCAGTTCAGCCTGATGCACGATGGCTTCCAGCGCGCGTTGCGGCTCGTGCTCCAGTTCCAGCACCGCCAGGCCACTGGCCCGCACCGAGGCGCAGCGGTCCCAGAGCCCGGACAGTTTCAGGCGGTCTTCGATCAGCGGCACGGTGCGGTCGAGGGTGGTGACCACCGAGTAGGCGTGACCGAGAAACATCGCGGTGCTCGCGGCCGCATCGGTGATGTCGACCACCGGTACGTTGAGCAATTCCTGCAGGCCTTCGCGGCCGTGTTCGCCGTAGCCGGCTTGAATCACCGCATCGAAAGGCTGGTCGTAGGCCATGACCCGGTCCATCACCGCAATGGCGGCCAGGTAGCTTTCGAAGTTGCCTTCGATCGAGTCGGCACCGAAGTAGGGCGTCAGGCCAACGATCTCCGTGCCGGGCGCGGCCACGGCCTGGGCCGAGCGGGCGATCGCCTGGGTGATGGATTCGGTGGTGTTGACGTTGACCACGAGAATGCGCATGGGAAGTCCTTATAACGGGTGGTTCAGCGGCCCGATACTGCCGGGCCGCGAGGGAGTTAATGGCTGACGTTGTCCACGGCGATGGCTTCACCGCTGACGTCGGCGTAGTGGGGTTGGCGCTTGGCGATGATCAGGTAGAGCATCCCGGCAATCCCGGCACCGATCAGCCAGGAGAACGGCGACACCAGGTGGAAACCCGGTACCAGCGCCAGGACGATGGCGATCAGCGCGGCAGGAATGAAGGCCACCACCGCGCGCAGGTTGACCCCGCGGCTGTAGTAATAGGCGCCGTTGGGGTCTTCGCTGTACAACTGCGGCACGTTGACCTGGCCTTTTCGCACCAGCCAGTAGTCGACCATGATCACGCCGTACAGCGGGCCGAGCAGGGCGCCGAGGCCGGAGAGGAAGTAGACGATCACCAGTGGGCTGTTGTAGAGGTTCCACGGCAGGATCAGCACGGCAATGGTCGCGCTGATCAGCCCGGCACGGCGGAACGTCAGGTACTTGGGCGCCAGGTTGCTGAGGACAAAGGCCGGGGCGACGAAGTTGGCCATGATATTGACCGCCACGGTGACGATCAGGAACGCCAGGCAACCCAGGACCAGGAAGAAGGTGTTGGGGATCGAGGCGATGATCTCGGTCGGGCTTTCAATGATCCGGCCGTTAATCTGGAATTGCGCGCCACAGAGCAGGACGGTGATGGCGGCGAAGACCAGGATGTTCACCGGCAGGCCCCAGAAGTTGCCGACCTTGATGGTCTTGCGGCACGGCGAAGAGCGGGCGAAGTCGCAGAAATTGAGGATCAGCGTGCCGTAGATCGCCAGCCACAACGCTCCGCCGGCAAAGATATTGCGCCACATCTCGCCACCGCTCAGCGGCTCGCGGATCGACCAGGCGATGGTCGCATTGGCCTGGAAGTACATCCAGGCGGCGAGGGCCGCGACGGTGAGCAGGATCACCGGCCCGGCAAACCCTTCGTAGCGCCGCACCATCTCCATGCCATAGGCGAGGATCGCCAGCTGCACGAGCCAGATCGAGACGAAACACACCCAACCCAGTGTCGACAGACCGAGGATCGAGTCGTGGTCGTACTCGGCGAAACCGGGATGGATGGCGGTCAGCAACACCCGAAAGACCACCGAGGCCAGGTAGGTCTGGATGCCGAACCAGGCGATGGCGATCACGGCGCGGATCAAAGCGGGAATCTGTGCCCCGTGGATGCCGAAACTGATGCGGCTGATGACCGGAAACGGCACCCCGGTTTTCTGGCCCATGTAGCCCGACAGGTTCATGAAGCAATACACCAGCGCCGCGCCGATGCCCAGGGACAGGAGAATCTGCCAGCCGCCCAGGCCCAGGGCATACAGGCCGATGGCAAACGAGTAGTTGGCGATGTTGTGCACATCGTTGGTCCACAACGCGAAGATGCTGTAGCGACCCCAGCGCCGGCCTTCCGCCTTCGTTGGCGCCAGATCCTTGTTGTGCAGGCGGGGGCTGAGCACGACAGAGGATTCAAGCGATTGCCCAAAAGCTGTCTGGGTGACGTGGGAGGAGGGTAGATCCAGCGCGACATTGTTATTGGAGAGACTTGTACGCATTCCGGCAGGCTCCTGATGCTCGACGCCGCGATGACTGTGCTTGAGCCTTTGCTCGGCAATCTTCGTCGCGGGTGGCGAATATCATTGGTTACGGGGCATCTGCAGCCTGTACGGGATAGGGCGCTTCAGGCTTGCGGATCTAAGTGTTTTTATGTTTTGGCTTTATTGTATACAAAACATGTATGCACTTAAGCGAGATGCGTGCCAGTCGGGAGATATATGAAATGCGCTGCTCATTTCGTTTTGTTATGGTTTTTCTCCAAGTTATTGAAAAAATGGAAATATAAATTGACCGTTTGAACAGGTATTTATTTTTCAGCGGGATTGTTGGGTTTGGTCGACTGGGGAAGTCAGGAAAGGAGGATGTAACTTTTTGGGGCGTGGAAATTAAAAGTGCACACATTAATGGCACCTATGGTGACATTCCTGTGTACACATTTTACGGCTCGGTCACGAATCCTGTAGGAGCAAGCTTGCTCGCGATGGTCGTCAACGATAACGCGGGGTGTCTGATACCCCGCGGCGTTCCAGGGTTCATCGCGAGCAAGCTCGCTCCTACAGGGGGATTTGCAGAGAGATCAGGCCTTGGACTTGCTGATGATATTGCCTGCATGCAATCCGCATTCTTTCTGGGTCGCTTCTTCCCACCACCAGCGGCCTTCACGCTCGTGCTGGTTCGGCAGCACGGGGCGGGTGCACGGTTCGCAGCCGATGCTGATGAAACCGCGTTCGTGCAGGCTGTTGTACGGCAGTTCGAGCATGCGGATGTAGCCCCAGATTTCCTCGCTGGTCATCTGTGCCAGCGGGTTGAACTTGTACAGGGTGCGTTCCGGGGTGGAGAACGCGGTATCGACTTCCATCACCGCCACGGCGCTGCGCGTGCCGGGGCTCTGGTCGCGGCGCTGGCCGGTGGCCCAGGCCTTCACGCCAGACAGCTTGCGACGCAGCGGCTCGATCTTGCGGATGCCGCAGCACTCGCCATGGCCGTCCTTGTAGAAGCTGAACAGGCCTTTTTCCTTCACAAACGGTTCCAGCCTGGTGTAGTCCGGTGACACCAGTTCGATGTCGATCTTGTAGTGCTCGCGCACCTGATCGATGAAGCGGTAGGTCTCGGGATGCAAGCGGCCGGTGTCGAGGCTGAACACCTTGACGTTCTTGTTCAGCTTCCAGGCCATGTCCACCAGCACCACGTCTTCGGCGCCGCTGAAAGATATCCACAGCTCATCGCCAAACTCGGCAAAGGCGAGTTTGAGGATGTCCTGGGCGGATTTATTGGCATAGGTCGTGGCGAGTTCCACGACGTCGAACGTTGGGCTCATCAGGGCGGCTTCCTACAGGTCGGTGGCGCTTGGCGCTCTATATGGGGCCGATGGTAACAAAAAGCGGCACTGGCCGGGGCGTCCTCTGCGTTGCGTGGTGGGGGAGTTGTCGCTAGAGTTCGGGCTCGCTCGACTCAATAAACAATACCAATGGGAGTGTCTTGTGGAAATTGCCTGTCTGGATCTTGAAGGTGTGCTGGTCCCGGAAATCTGGATCGCCTTCGCGGAAAAAACCGGGATCGAATCCCTCAGGGCCACCACCCGGGACATTCCCGACTATGACGTGCTGATGAAGCAGCGTTTGCGGATTCTGGACGAACACGGCCTGAAGCTCGCCGACATCCAGGAAGTGATCGCGACGCTCAAGCCGCTGGACGGTGCCGTCGAGTTCGTCAATTGGCTGCGCGAGCGCTTCCAGGTGGTGATTCTGTCGGACACCTTCTACGAGTTTTCCCAGCCGCTGATGCGTCAGCTGGGCTTCCCGACCTTGCTCTGCCACCGTCTGATCACTGACGATAGCGGGCGCGTTACTGGCTATCAGTTGCGTCAGAAAGATCCCAAGCGTCAGTCGGTGTTGGCCTTCAAGAGCCTTTACTACCGGGTGATTGCGGCGGGTGATTCCTACAACGACACCACGATGCTGGGCGAAGCGGATGCCGGGATTCTGTTCCATGCGCCGGACAATGTGATCGCCGAATTCCCGCAGTTCCCGGCGGTGCACACGTTTGAAGAGTTGAAGCAGGAGTTCATCAAGGCTTCGAATCGGGCCTTGAGTCTGTAGTCGTCTGCTCGGACGCCTTCGCTGGCAAGCCAGCTCCTACAGGATCGTCGCAATCCTTGTGGGAGCCGGCTTGCTGGCGATGTTTTAAAGGCTTTGCAGGGTATCGAGCAGCACCTTCACCTTGGTGATCGACTCCTGATACTCGGCCTGCCACTCGGAGTCCGCGACGATTCCGCCACCGCCCCAGCAACACACCTGCCCATCCTTGACCAGCAGGCTGCGGATGGCGATGGAGCTGTCCATCTCGCCGCGCACGTCCAGATACAGCAATGAACCGCAGTACAGTCCGCGTCGAGTGGGTTCCAGCTCGTCGATGATCTGCATCGAGCGAATTTTCGGCGCGCCGGTAATCGAGCCGCCGGGGAAGCTGCCGGCGATCAGGTCCAGCGCATCCCGATCAGCCGCCAGTTCGCCGGTCACGCTGCTCACCAGGTGATGCACATTCGGGTAGCTTTCCAGGCTGAACAGCTCCGGCACACGAACCGAGCCGGTGCGGCAGGTGCGGCCGAGGTCGTTGCGTAGCAGGTCGACAATCATCAGGTTTTCCGCGCGGTCCTTGGGGCTTGCCAGCAGTTCGGCGGCGTTCGCTGCGTCTTCAGCTGGCGTGAGACCCCGTGGGCGCGTGCCTTTGATCGGGCGGGTTTCAACCAGGCGCTCTGTGACTTTGACGAAGCGTTCCGGTGACAGGCTCAGCACCGCGCCGCCGTCGGGCAGGCTCTGGAAACCGGAAAACGGCGTGGGGCACGCCTGTCGCAACGCGCAATACGCCGTCCATGGATCACCCTGGCAGGGCGCGCGGAAGCGTTGGGAGAAGTTGACCTGGTAGCAGTCACCGGCCTGGATGTATTGCTGGATGCGTTCGATCGCCTGGCAATACTGCTCAGCGCTCAGGTCGGCCTGCATTGGCGCCTGCAACCTGAACGGCTCGCCCACGGCAACGGCTGGCTGGCTGAACAGCTGGATCAGGCGCTGACGTTCGCTGTCGGCCAGCGTCGGGTGGAACACCAGTTGGCTGGTGGCCTGCTGGTGATCGCTGATCAGCGCCCAGTCGTACAGGCCGAACCGCGCATCCGGCAAATGCAGGTCATCCAGGGCCCGGCTCGGCAGGTTTTCCAGGTGGCGGCCGAAATCGTAGCTCAGGTAGCCGATCAGGCCACCGGCGAACGGCAGGTCATTGCGTAGTGTCGCTTCGCCCAGGCGCGTCAGATTGTCCCGCAGGCGTTGCAGGAAATCGCTGCCACGTTCGTCAGGCGCGACCGCCAGTTGTTCCAGCGGCCAGGCGCTGAGCAGGTCAAAGCGCCCGCGCTCGGCACTCGGGCGGCCGCTGTCGAGCAGCACGGCACCGGGGGCATGACGAATGGCCGCAAAGTAGTCGGCGGGATTGGCGCGATAGGGCAGCGGGTGTACGGAACAGGTCAGCATGGGCGAGGGAGATCAGCCATCGAGGCGGGGTGGCGATTGTAGTCCTCTGGGGGAATTGCTCCTAGAGGGATGTCGGGTACTTGTAGGAGCGAGCTTGCTCGCGATGAACCTGAGAGCAACGCGTACATCCAGGAAGCACGCGTTATCGTTGACGTCCATCGCGAGCAAGCTCGCTCCTACAAGGAGGAACTCAACCCTCGACCGGCGGAATATGCCCAAACATCTCCTGCACGAACGCTACCCGCTCTTCGACGGTTTCGGTCACACCCCGGGCCTTCAACTCTTCCAGCCGCGCCTCGACCGCATGGGTGCGCAACGTCAGGCCGCAATCGTTGGCGATCTGGATGTTCAGCCCCGGCCGGGCGTTGAGCTCGAGGATCAGCGGGCCTTTCTCCTGGTCCAGCACCATGTCGACACCGATGTAACCCAGCCCGCACAGCTCATAGCAGCCTGCGGCGAGTTTCATGAAGCCGTCCCAGTAGGGCAGTTGCACGCCGTCAACCGCGTTGGTGGTGTCCGGGTGCTTGGCGATGATGTTGTTCAGCCAGGTGCCGCGCAGGGTCAGGCCGGTGGCCAGGTCGACACCGACGCCGATGGCGCCCTGGTGCAGGTTGGCCTTGCCGCCCGACTGGCGGGTGGGCAAGCGCAGCATGGCCATCACCGGGTACCCCATCAGCACGATGATGCGGATGTCCGGCACGCCTTCATAGCTGATGCTCTTGAAGATCTGGTCCGGAATCACCCGGTATTCGATCAGTGCCCGGTCGCGGTGCCCGCCAAGGGAGTACAGCCCGGTCAGGATGCTCGAGACATGGTGCTCGATCTCTTCGTGGCTGATGATCTTGCCGGACACCGTGCGATAACGGCCCTCGAAGCGGTCGGCGATGACGATGATGCCGTCGCCGCCGGCGCCCTGGGCCGGCTTGATCACGAAATCGTTGCGCCCGTCGATGATCTCGTCGAGCTTGTCGATTTCCTTCTCGGTGGAGATCACCCCGTACAGCTGCGGCACGTGGATGCCGGCGGCAATCGCCCGTTCCTTGGTGATGATCTTGTCATCGACGATCGGGTACAGGCTGCGCTTGTTGTACTTGAGCACGTAGTCCGCGTTACGCCGGTTGATGCCCATGATGCCCCGGGCTTCCAGGGCTTTCCAGGTCTTCCAGAAGCCGAACATCAGGCGTCAGCCTTCTTCAGGAAGGCCTTGAAGCGCACCAGCTCGGTCAGGCGGTAGCCGCGATAGCGACCCATGGCCAGCATGAAGCCCACCAGGATCAGCAGGATCGCCGGGAAGGTGAATACGAAGTACACCAGTTCCGGCACGCTCATGATCAGGTGCGCCAGGGAGGCCGCGAACAGGGTGCCGATCGCCACTTTCATGGCATGGCTGGCGCCGCGTTCTTCCCAGGTGATCGACAGGCGTTCGATGGTCATGGTCAGGATCACCATCGGGAACAACGCCACCGACAGTCCGCGCTCCAGGCCGAGCTTGTGGCTGAACAGGCTGATGGCCGCGATCAACACCACCACGAACGTCAGTACCACCGACAGCCTCGGCAGCATTTGCAGCTTCAGGTGTTCAAGGTAGGAGCGCAGCGACAGCCCCAGCGCCGTGATGATGGTAAACAGCACGATGCCGAAGCCGAGCTGGGTTTCGCGGAAGGCCAGGGCGATCAGTACCGGGGTAAAGGTGCCGAGGGTCTGCAGGCCGATCAGGTTGCGCAGGATCAGGATCACCAGCACGCCGATCGGGATCATCACCATGATCATGAAGGTCTGCTGGGTTTGCAGCGGCAGGCCGTACAGCGAGTATTCGAGGAAGTTGGCGTCGGTATTTTCGTCGGTCAGCTTGGCCAGGCGAATGGCGTTCATTTCGCTGTTGTTCATGCTGAAGGTCACAGTGGCCTTCTTGCCGCCGTCGACGGTGATCAGGTTTTCGTCGCCGGTCCACCACAGCAGGCGGTCGGTCGGCAGGCCCTGTTCGCCGGTTTCCGGGTTGAAGTACAGCCAGTCGGTGCCGTTGAAGCTGCGCAGCCAGAGTTCCGGGGTTTGCGGCTGGTCGGCCACCAGGCGAATGGTATGGACCTTTTCCACCGGCACGTGGGCGATGGACAGCAGCAGTTCGACGATCTTCGCCTTGTGAGCCGGTGTCGGGTCGCCGGCCAGGAGCATCTTGGCATTGTCGTCGTTGCTGTTGTTGACCCGCTTGATCGCTTCGCTGATGAAGGTCTCGACGTCGGCCGAGTGCTGGCGAATCGGCGCCAGCAGCGCTTCGGCGGCGAGTTTCTCAGGGCCTTCCAGGGCAATGCTGTCGCGGAAGGTCGGCCCCTTGATCTTGGCTTTTTCCGCGGTGTAGCGCTTGGTCAGCACCAGGCGGTAATAAAGGGTCTGGTTGCCTTTGGCCCGGCGCGCCGACCAGGTGACCTTGCGGTTGCCGTCGACCCGGTTCACGGCCACGCCGTAGTTATTGGAGATGAAGCTTTCGTTGAGGCTCACGTAATCGCGGCTCAGCGGCGGCACGAACATCTGGATCTTGACCGGGTCCTTGGCACTGGCGACGAACTCGACCTTGGCGTCGATGTTCCACAAGTCGTCGGTGGCGTCTTCGGTCACGGGAATGCCGAGTACGAAAATCTGGTAGGCCGTGACTGAAATGCCCAACACCACCAGGATGGCGATCAGCATTTTCAGATGAAGGGTAAGAGAGCGCATTTGAATTACTCGGCGGTATGAGCGTCGGTGGCGCAGGCGGGTTTGCCGGCAGCGTATTTAAGACTGGGGTCGACCAGCGCATCGAAGCGTTTGAGCGCTTCGGAGCCGATCAGGAGCGGGTATTGGAACGCGCTTCGGTCGGTCAGGTTCACTTCTATGCTGCGTAAAGCTGAACCCATGCAGATATCCAGCTCGATCACCGGACGGGCGGTGTACTTCTTGCCCTCTTCCGGATCGTAGTCACCAGCCCGGCGCTTGATCTTGCTGACACGGGCCAGCGGTCGTTCGATCGGGTGCGAATGGGCGGCGTCGATGGCCAGGTAGAAACGTACCCAGGACTCGCCATTGCGTTTGAAACGCTTGATGTCGCGGGCACTCAGGGACGCGGTTTTCGCGCCGGTATCGAGTTTGGCAGCCACTTCCAGGTCGATACCGCCCAGGGATGCGTATTCGTTGAGGCCATAGACGGTCTTTTCCCCCGCCACGGCAAAACCTGGCAGGCAAAGACAATAAAGGAGTGTGGAGAAGGGCTTGAGTCTCATAAATCCTGGTGCGCAGCGGTGCGTATTTCGGTTCAAGGCCCTGGCATCACTGCGCAAGCTCCCTCGTAGGCCTATCAGCTATTCATGACAAGCCGTGCAGATGTGACAGACAAATGCGGGCGGCATTCTAGCACGGTGGGTTTATGGCGCCACCGGTGGGGGGCGGCTATAAACAGAGGGCCCTGCTTGGTTATGGTGCAGTCGGTTATTAGACGATTGTCGACAATATCGAATTATCCTTTGACTGGCGCGCCTGTTTTGGTTAGTTTTTGCGGCACTGGCTTTCAAGGTGTCGACAATATGTTGGATCAACTGGATCCCCCGCTCATCGTTCAGGACGACTCGGAAACGCTTTCCGAGAACGTCTTCCGGCGTATTCAGGCGGCCATCGTCAAGGGCGATATTGCCCCCGGCAGCAAGATCTCCGAGCCGGAGCTGGCCCGGACCTACGGCATCAGCCGCGGCCCGCTGCGCGAGGCCATCCACCGTCTGGAAGGCCAGCGCCTGCTGGTGCGCGTGCCGCACGTCGGGGCGCGGGTGGTGTCGCTCGATCATGCCGAGTTGATCGAGCTCTACGAAATCCGCGAATCCCTTGAAGGCATGGCCTGTCGTCTGGCCGCCGAACGCATGAGCGTCGAAGAAATCGACGAACTGCGTCGCGTCCTCGAAACCCACGAGCGCGACGAGGCCTTCCAGGCCGGTCGCGGCTATTACCAGCAGGAAGGCGATTTCGACTTCCACTACCGGATTATCCAGGGCAGCGGTAACCGCACCCTGACGCAAATGCTCTGCGGCGAGCTGTATCAACTGGTGCGCATGTACCGCATGAAGTTTTCCAGCACGCCCAATCGCCCACACCAGGCGTTCGCCGAGCACCACCGAATTCTCGATGCCATCGCCGACCGTGACGGTGAACTGGCCGAGTTGTTGATGCGCCGTCACATCGGCGCCTCCAAACGCAACATCGCCCGTCATTACCAGGACGGCGCCAACCCGACAGCCAAACGAGGTGAGTCATGAGTTTGAACAAGAGCACTCCAGGCCAGCGTTTCCGCGATGCGGTCGCCAGCGAGCATCCACTGCAAGTGGTCGGCGCGATCAACGCCAACCACGCGCTGCTTGCCAAGCGCGCCGGTTTCAAGGCGATCTACCTGTCCGGTGGCGGGGTGGCTGCTGGCTCCCTCGGCCTGCCGGACCTGGGCATCACCGGCCTGGATGACGTGCTGACCGACGTGCGCCGTATCACCGACGTTTGCGACCTGCCGCTGCTGGTGGACGTGGACACCGGTTTCGGTTCCTCGGCCTTCAACGTGGCCCGTACCGTGAAGTCGATGATCAAGTTCGGCGCGGCGGCGATTCACATCGAAGACCAGGTTGGCGCCAAGCGTTGCGGTCACCGTCCTAATAAAGAGATCGTGACCCAGCAGGAAATGGTCGATCGCATCAAGGCGGCGGTCGATGCCCGTACCGATGACAGCTTCGTGATCATGGCCCGTACCGACGCCCTGGCGGTGGAAGGCCTGGAATCTGCTCTGGATCGCGCCGCTGCGTGCATCGAAGCTGGCGCCGACATGATTTTCCCGGAAGCCATCACCGAACTGGACATGTACAAGTTGTTCGCCAACCGCGTGAAAGCGCCGATCCTGGCCAACATCACTGAATTCGGCGCGACGCCGCTGTACACCACCGAGCAGCTTGCTGGAGCGGATGTATCGCTGGTGCTGTACCCGCTGTCGGCCTTCCGCGCCATGAACAAGGCCGCGGAAAACGTCTACACCGCGCTACGCCGCGATGGCACGCAGGCGAATGTCATCGACACCATGCAGACCCGCATGGAGCTTTACGATCGCATCGACTACCACACCTTCGAGCAGAAGCTCGATGCGTTGTTTGCTGCGAAGAAAGGAAGATCAAAAGATCGCAGCCTTCGGCAGCTCCTACACCGACCGCTTTCCCCTGTAGGAGCTGTCGAGTGAAACGAGGCTGCGATCTTTTCGGCAACACCCAAAAGACCTGATGAATCACAATTTGCCGATTCCCTGACAAATTCAAAAATATTGGAGGCAGAAATGGCCGAAGCAAAAGTACTCAGTGGCGCCGGGCTCCGTGGCCAGGTAGCCGGGCAAACCGCACTGTCCACCGTGGGCCAGTCGGGTGCCGGTCTGACCTATCGTGGTTATGACGTTCGTGAACTGGCGGCTGACGCGCAGTTCGAAGAAGTCGCCTACCTGCTGCTGTACGGCGAACTGCCGAGCAAGGCGCAACTGAACGCCTACATCACCAAGCTGAGCAAGCTGCGTGACCTGCCGCAAGCGCTGAAAGAAGTGCTGGAACGCATCCCCGCCGACGCCCACCCGATGGACGTGATGCGCACCGGCTGCTCGTTCCTGGGCAACCTGGAGCCGGAGAACGACTTCTCCGAGCAGCACGACAAGACTGACCGCCTGCTGGCTGCTTTCCCGGCGATCATGACCTACTGGTACCGCTTCAGCCACGAAGGCAAGCGCATCGAATGCGTGAGCGACGAGCAGTCCATCGGTGGTCATTTCCTGCACCTGCTGCACGGCAAGAAGCCGAGCGAGCTGCACGTCAAGGTGATGAACGTTTCGCTGATCCTCTACGCGGAGCACGAATTCAACGCCTCGACCTTCACTGCCCGTGTTTGCGCGTCGACCCTGTCTGACTTGTACTCGTGCATCACCGCGGCCATCGGCTCGCTGCGTGGCCCGTTGCACGGCGGCGCCAACGAAGCAGCGATGGAAATGATCGAGCGCTTCTCGTCGCCGGAAGACGCGATCAAGGGCACCCTCGGCATGCTCGAGCGCAAGGACAAGATCATGGGCTTCGGTCACGCGATCTATAAGGACAATGATCCGCGTAACGAAGTGATCAAGGCCTGGTCGAAAAAACTCGCCGACGAAGTGGGCGACACGGTGTTGTTCCCGGTTTCCGAAGCCATCGACAAGACCATGTGGGAGCAGAAGAAACTGTTCCCGAACGCCGACTTCTACCATGCCTCGGCGTACCACTTCATGGGCATCCCGACCAAGTTGTTCACACCGATCTTCGTCTGCTCGCGCCTGACCGGCTGGGCGGCCCACGTGTACGAACAACGTGCCAACAACCGCATCATCCGCCCGAGCGCCGAGTACACCGGCGTCGAACAGCGCAAGTTCGTGCCAATCGAACAACGCTGAATGGTGGGAATGCCTGCCCAGGTCACTGAATGAACCGGTGACCCTGTAGGAGCTGGCTTGCCAGCGAAGGCGGTTTGTCATTCAACATTGTTGTTGCTGACCCACCGCATTCGCCGGCAAGCCGGCTCCTACAGAGGTCTGTGTTCAATTCGGGAGCTGTGCCAGGCCCCACCCTTTGTAACTACCGTGACCCGAGTCCTGACGATGAACACTGAATTCCGTAAAACGCTGCCCGGCAGCCACCTGGATTACTTCGACGTCCGCGCGGCGGTCGAGGCCATCCAGCCCGGCGCCTATGACACCCTGCCGTACACCTCCCGCGTGCTGGCGGAAAACCTGGTGCGTCGCTGCGACCCGGCCACGCTGACCGAATCCCTCAAGCAATTCATCGAACGCAAGCGCGACCTCGACTTCCCGTGGTTCCCGGCCCGTGTGGTGTGCCACGACATTCTCGGCCAGACCGCACTGGTCGACCTCGCTGGCCTGCGTGACGCCATCGCCCTGCAAGGCGGCGATCCAGCGCAAGTGAACCCGGTGGTACCGACGCAACTGATCGTCGACCACTCCCTGGCCGTCGAGCGCGGTGGTTTCGATCCGGAGGCGTTCGAGAAGAACCGCGCCATCGAAGACCGTCGCAACGAAGACCGTTTCCACTTCATCAACTGGACCAAGAAGGCGTTCAAGAACGTCGACGTGATCCCGCCAGGCAACGGCATCATGCACCAGATCAACCTGGAGAAAATGTCTCCGGTGATCCAGGTGCGTGACGGCGTGGCGTTCCCTGACACCTGCGTCGGCACCGACAGCCACACCCCGCACGTCGATGCGCTGGGCGTGATCGCCATCGGCGTTGGCGGCCTGGAAGCCGAAAGCGTGATGCTGGGCCGCGCCTCCTGGATGCGCCTGCCGGAAAGCGTTGGCGTTGAACTGACTGGCAAGCTGCAACCGGGCATCACCGCCACCGACATGGTGCTGGCGCTGACCGAGTTCCTGCGCAAGCAGAAAGTCGTGGGTGCATGGCTGGAGTTCTTCGGTGAAGGCGCCGCGGCGCTGACCCTGGGCGACCGCGCAACCATCTCCAACATGGCTCCGGAATACGGCGCCACCGCGGCGATGTTCTACATCGACCAGCAGACCATCGACTACCTCAAGCTCACCGGTCGTGAAGACGAGCAGGTGCAGTTGGTCGAGAACTACGCCAAGACCACCGGCCTGTGGGCTGACAGCCTCAAAGGCGCGCAATACGAGCGCGGCCTGACCTTTGACCTGTCTTCGGTAGTGCGCAACATGGCCGGCCCGAGCAACCCGCACGCCCGTGTCGCGGTATCGGACCTGGCTGCCAAAGGCATCTCCGGTCAGTGGGACGATGTGCCGGGGCAAATGCCGGACGGCGCGGTGATCATCGCCGCCATCACCAGCTGCACCAACACCAGCAACCCGCGCAACGTGATCGCCGCCGGCCTGCTGGCACGCAACGCCAACAAGCTCGGCCTGACCCGCAAGCCTTGGGTCAAGTCGTCCCTGGCACCGGGCTCGAAAACCGTCGCCCTGTACCTCGACGAAGCCGGCCTGACCGATGAGCTGGAACAGCTCGGTTTCGGCGTCGTGGCCTTCGCCTGCACCACCTGCAACGGCATGTCCGGTGCGCTGGACCCAGTGATCCAGCAAGAGATCATCGACCGTGACCTGTACGCCACGGCTGTGTTGTCCGGCAACCGTAACTTCGACGGCCGGATCCACCCGTACGCCAAGCAGGCTTTCCTCGCTTCGCCGCCGCTGGTCGTCGCTTACGCGATCGCCGGTACCATCCGTTTCGATATCGAGAAGGATGTGCTGGGCGTCGTCGACGGCAAGGAAATCCGCCTGAAAGACATCTGGCCGAGCGACGAAGAAATCGACGCCGTAGTGAAAGCCTCGGTGAAGCCGGAGCAGTTCCGCCAGGTCTACATCCCGATGTTCGCCATTCACGAAGACACCGGCCCGAAAGTCGCGCCGCTGTACGACTGGCGCGAGATGAGCACCTACATCCGCCGTCCGCCGTACTGGGAAGGCGCACTGGCCGGCGCGCGTCCGCTCAAGGGCATGCGCCCGCTGGCGGTACTGCCGGACAACATCACCACCGACCACCTGTCGCCATCCAACGCGATCATGCTCGACAGCGCCGCCGGCGAATACCTGGCAAAAATGGGCCTGCCGGAGGAGGACTTCAACTCCTACGCGACTCACCGCGGTGACCACCTGACCGCGCAGCGCGCAACCTTCGCCAACCCGAAACTGTTCAACGAAATGGTTCTGGAAAACGGCAAGGTCAAGCAGGGCTCCCTCGCTCGCGTCGAGCCGGAAGGCAAAGTGATGCGCATGTGGGAAGCCATCGAGACCTACATGGATCGCAAGCAGCCGCTGATCATCATCGCCGGCGCCGACTACGGTCAGGGTTCGTCCCGCGACTGGGCAGCGAAGGGCGTACGTCTGGCCGGTGTCGAAGCGATTGCCGCCGAAGGTTTCGAGCGTATCCACCGCACCAACCTGGTGGGCATGGGCGTGTTGCCGCTGGAGTTCAAGCCGGGCACCAACCGTCACACCCTGGCCATCGACGGCAGCGAAACCTACGACGTGATCGGCGACCGCACCCCGCGTGCCGAGCTGACGCTGGTGATCCATCGCAAGAACGGCGAGCGCGTCGATGTGCCGGTGACCTGCCGCCTCGACACCGCTGAAGAAGTGTCGATCTACGAGGCTGGCGGCGTGTTGCAACGCTTCGCCCAGGACTTCCTCGAGGAATCGGCGGTAGCCGTCTAACACACGCAGCACAGACACGGGACCTTGAGTCCCGTGTCTGCTTTCAGATCAGGAGTAACGAGCACCATGGCTCACGCAGCTCAGATTAAAATTCCAGCCACCTACATGCGTGGCGGCACCAGCAAAGGCGTGTTCTTCAGCCTGAAGGACTTGCCCGAGGCCGCACAGGTTCCAGGCCCGGCCCGCGATGCCTTGTTGCTGCGCGTGATCGGCAGCCCCGATCCGTACGACAAGCAGATCGACGGCATGGGCGGCGCGACGTCCAGCACCAGCAAGACCGTGATCCTGTCGAAAAGCATCAAGGCCGATCACGACGTCGATTACCTGTTCGGTCAGGTGTCGATCGACAAGCCGTTCGTCGACTGGAGCGGCAACTGCGGCAACCTGACCGCGGCGGTCGGTTCGTTCGCCATCAGCAACGGCCTGGTGGACGCCAGCCGCATCCCGCACAACGGCATTGCCGTGGTGCGCGTGTGGCAGGCCAACATCGGCAAGACCATCATCGCCCACGTGCCGATCACCAACGGCGAAGTGCAGGAAACCGGCGATTTCGAACTCGACGGCGTGACCTTTCCGGCGGCGGAAGTGCAGGTCGAATTCCTCGACCCGGCAGCGGAAGAAGAGGGCGGTGGCGGTTCGATGTTCCCTACCGGCAACCTGGTCGATGACCTGGAAGTGCCGGGCGTCGGGACCTTCAAGGCAACCATGATCAACGCCGGTATCCCGACCATCTTCGTCAATGCCGAAGACATCGGCTACAAGGGCACCGAATTGCAAGGCGCGATCAACGGCGATCCGAAAGCGTTGCTGATGTTCGAAACCATCCGTGCCTACGGGGCACTGCGCATGGGCCTGATATCCAACGTCGACGAAGCAGCCAAGCGCCAGCACACGCCGAAAGTGGCGTTCGTGGCCAAGCCGGCGGAGTACGTGTCGTCCAGCGGCAAGACGGTTGCGGCGGGGGATGTCGACCTGCTGGTGCGTGCACTGTCCATGGGCAAGCTGCACCACGCGATGATGGGCACGGCGGCAGTGGCGATCGGCACGGCAGCAGCGATTTCCGGCACCCTGGTCAACCTCGCGGCGGGCGGCGTCGAACGCAACGCGGTGCGCTTCGGTCATCCGTCGGGCACCTTGCGCGTTGGCGCCGAAGCCAGCCAGGTCAACGGCGAATGGACCGTGAACAAGGCCATCATGAGCCGCAGTGCACGGGTGTTGATGGAAGGTTACGTCCGCGTGCCGGGCGATTCGTTCTAACGACGCACCCCCTGTAGGAGCTGGCTTGCCAGCGAAGAGGCCGTCAAATTCAACATCATTGTTATCTGTGACACCGCTTTCGCTGGCAAGCCAGCTCCTACAAGGTGAATCGAACATGAGCGCCAACGTTGACCTCAACAACCGCCCCGACTACGACCAGGTCCTGCAGGACATTGCCGATTACGTACTGAACTACAAGATCGACTCCCTGGAAGCCCTCGACACTGCCCGCAACTGCCTGATGGACACCCTCGGCTGCGGCCTGCTGGCCTTGCGTTTTCCCGAGTGCACCAAGCACCTGGGGCCCATGGTCGAAGGCACCGTCGTGCCGTTCGGCGCCCGCGTGCCCGGCACCAGTTACCGACTCGACCCGGTCAAGGCCGCGTGGGACATCGGCTGCATCGTGCGTTGGCTCGACTACAACGACACCTGGCTCGCCGCCGAATGGGGTCATCCGTCGGATAACCTCGGTGGCATCCTCGCCGTGGCTGACCATCTGTCGCAAAAGCGCCTGGCCAATGGCGAAGCGCCGCTGACCGTGCGCACGGTGCTTGAAGCGATGATCATGGCCCATGAGATCCAGGGCGTGATCGCGTTGGAAAACTCGTTCAACCGTGTCGGCCTCGATCACGTCATTCTGGTGAAAGTCGCTTCCACCGCCGTCACCGCCAAGCTCATGGGTGCCAACCGCGAGCAGTTGCTCTCGGCGTTGTCCCATGCGTTCGCTGACGGCCAGGCTTTGCGAACCTATCGCCATGCACCGAATGCCGGCTCGCGAAAATCCTGGGCGGCGGGGGATGCCTCCAGCCGAGGTGTGCGCCTGGCGGACATCGCCCTGCGTGGCGAGATGGGCATTCCAGGCGTGTTGAGTGCCAAACAATGGGGTTTTTACGACGTGCTGTTCAGTCACACCAACAACGACCTGGCGCTCAAGCCGCAAGACCAGCGTGGTTTCAGCTTCTCGCGGCCATACGGCAGTCATGTGATGGAAAACGTGCTGTTCAAGATCAGTTTTCCCGCCGAGTTCCACGCACAGACGGCCTGTGAGGCTGCGGTGACCCTGCACCCGCTAGTGCGCAATCGCCTGCATGAAATCGACAGGATCGTCATCACCACCCAACAATCGGCGATCCGCATCATTTCCAAGGTCGGCCCGCTGGCCAATGCCGCTGACCGCGATCACTGCATCCAGTACATGACCGCGGTGCCACTGGCGTTCGGCAACCTGGTCGCCGAGTACTACGAAGATGATTTTCACAAGGCGCATCCGATCATCGATGTGCTGCGCGACAAGATGGTCATTGTCGAAGATCCGCGCTTCACCCGCGAATACCTGGAGGCCGACAAGCGCTCGATCGCCAATGCCGTCCAGGTGTTTTTCAAGGATGGGTCCAGCACCGAGAACGTGGTGGTGGAGTATCCGATCGGTCATCGTCGGCGGCGTGCCGAGGGCATTCCATTGTTGGAGGACAAGTTCAGGGCGAACCTGCTGACACGATTCACCGGGCAGCGCAGCGAGGAGATTTTTGCGTTGTGCAAGGATCAGCAGAGGCTTGAGGCGACACCGGTTAACCGGTTTGTAGACTTGTTTGTTATCTAGGAGACCGCGTCATCGTTCAATCGCCAGCAGGCTGGCTCCCACAATTGATCTGTGTTCACCGCAGATCAACTGTGGGAGCCAGCCTGCTGGCGATGAGGCCAGAACAGGCAAAAGAGAACTACTTGAAGCGCCGCTCCACACCTTTCTCCACAAGAATCTTCGCGGAGATCTCTTCCACGGAAAAATGCGTGGAGTTGATGTTCGGAATATTCTCGCGGCGGAACAGGTTTTCCACCTCGCGGACTTCGAATTCGCACTGGGCGTAACTTGAATAGCGGCTGTTGGGTTTGCGCTCGTTGCGGATCGCGGTGAGGCGGTCCGGGTCGATGGTCAGGCCAAACAGCTTGTGCTGGTGGGCACGCAGGGCGCTGGGCAGTTGCAGGCGCTCCATGTCGTCTTCGGTCAGCGGGTAGTTGGCCGCGCGGATGCCGAATTGCATGGCCATGTACAGGCAGGTCGGGGTCTTGCCGCAGCGCGATACGCCGACCAGGATCAGGTCGGCCTTGTCGTAGTAATGCGTGCGGGCACCGTCGTCGTTGTCGAGGGCGAAGTTCACCGCCTCGATACGCTCCATGTAATTGGTGTTGGCACCGATGGAGTGGGATTTGCCCACGGTATAGGAAGAATGCTCGGTCAGTTCCTGTTCAAGGGGCGCCAGGAAGGTCGAGAAAATGTCGATCATGAAACCATTGGAAGTCGCGAGGATCTCACGGATGTCCTGATTGACGATGGTATCGAAGATAATCGGACGGAAGCCGTCGGTTTCGGCGGCTTTGTTGATTTGTTGTACCATGGCCCGCGCTTTGTCCACGTTGTCGATGTACGGCCGCGTGACTTTGCTGAAGGTAATGTTTTCGAACTGCGCCAAAAGGCTTTGGCCGAGGGTTTCGGCGGTAATGCCCGTGCCATCGGAGATAAAGAAAGCAGATCGTTTCATTTGCACCTTGGGCCTTAAGCTAGTGACGAATCTTGGATATGATAGGCGCGATTTGCCGGCCGCCAATGGCCCGCATTCTCACTTATTTTCCAGGTCCAGGCCATACAACTGGCAAACGCTCCTTTGAGCCGCCGGTTTCTGAGCTTTTCCAACACAGTTAGTGGAGAGATCACCTTGGTAGAGTACGTAGTTTCCCTCGACAAGCTCGGCAAAGACGACGTTGAGCACGTGGGGGGCAAGAACGCATCCCTGGGCGAGATGATCAGCAATCTTGCGGGTGCCGGTGTATCGGTGCCCGGTGGCTTCGCCACGACCGCTCAGGCATATCGTGATTTCCTCGAACTGAGCGGCCTGAACGATCAGATCCATGCCGCCCTCGACGCCCTGGACGTCGACGATGTCAATGCCTTGGCCAAGACCGGTGCCCAGATCCGCCAATGGATCATGGAAGCCGAGTTCCCGGAAAAACTGAATGCCGAAATCCGCACCGCGTTCGCCACGCTGTCCGCCGGCAACCCTGACATGGCCGTGGCCGTGCGCTCTTCCGCTACCGCCGAAGACCTGCCGGATGCTTCCTTCGCCGGCCAGCAGGAAACCTTCCTGAACATCCGTGGCGTCGAAAACGTCATTCGCGCCGCCAAAGAGGTGTTCGCTTCCCTGTTCAACGACCGCGCCATTTCCTACCGCGTGCACCAGGGCTTCGACCACAAGCTGGTCGCCCTGTCGGCCGGTGTGCAGCGCATGGTCCGCTCCGAAACCGGCACTGCCGGTGTGATGTTCACCCTCGACACCGAGTCGGGTTTCCGTGACGTGGTGTTCATTACCGGCGCCTACGGCCTGGGTGAAACCGTCGTACAAGGCGCGGTGAACCCGGATGAGTTCTACGTCCACAAAGGCACGCTGGCCGCCGGTCGCCCTGCGATCCTGCGCCGCAACCTGGGCAGCAAAGCCATCAAGATGATCTACGGCGACGAAGCCAAGGCCGGTCGTTCGGTCAAGACCGTCGACGTCGACAAGGCCGAACGCGCGCGTTTCTGCCTGACCGACGCCGAAGTCAGCGAGTTGGCCAAGCAGGCGATGATCATCGAGAAGCACTACAAGTGCCCGATGGACATCGAATGGGCCAAGGACGGTGACGACGGCAAGCTGTACATCGTGCAGGCCCGTCCGGAAACCGTGAAGAGCCGCACCCAGGCCAACGTCATGGAACGTTACCTGTTGAAAGAGACCGGCACCGTGCTGGTCGAAGGCCGTGCCATTGGCCAGCGCATCGGCGCCGGCAAGGTCCGCATCATCAAGGACGTGTCCGAGATGGACAAGGTCCAGCCAGGCGACGTACTGGTGTCCGACATGACCGACCCGGACTGGGAACCGGTCATGAAGCGCGCCAGCGCCATCGTCACCAACCGTGGCGGCCGTACCTGCCACGCGGCGATCATCGCCCGTGAGCTGGGCATCCCGGCCGTGGTCGGTTGCGGCAACGCCACCCAGCTGTTGAAAGACGGCCAGGGCGTGACCGTTTCCTGCGCTGAAGGCGACACAGGTTTCATCTTCGAAGGCGAACTGGGCTTCGACATCAAGAAGAACTCCGTGGACGCCATGCCGGACCTGCCGTTCAAGATCATGATGAACGTCGGCAACCCGGACCGCGCCTTCGACTTCGCCCAGCTGCCGAACGCCGGTGTGGGCCTGGCCCGCCTGGAATTCATCATCAACCGCATGATTGGTGTGCACCCCAAAGCGCTGTTGAACTACGACGGTCTGCCGCAGGACATCAAGGAAAGCGTCGACAAGCGCATCGCCGGTTACAACGATCCGGTCGACTTCTACGTCGACAAGCTGGTCGAGGGCATCAGCACCCTGGCTGCAGCGTTCACGCCGAAAAAGGTCATCGTGCGCCTGTCGGACTTCAAGTCCAACGAATACGCCAACCTGATCGGCGGCAAGCTCTACGAGCCGGAAGAAGAAAACCCGATGCTGGGCTTCCGCGGCGCTTCGCGTTACATCAGCGAATCGTTCCGTGACTGCTTCGAACTCGAGTGCCGTGCCCTCAAGCGCGTGCGCAACGAGATGGGCCTGACCAACGTCGAAATCATGGTGCCGTTCGTCCGTACCCTGGGCGAAGCCAGCCAGGTGATCGATCTGCTGGCCGAAAACGGCCTGGCCCGTGGCGACAACGGTCTGCGCATCATCATGATGTGCGAACTGCCGTCCAACGCGATCCTGGCGGAAGAGTTCCTCGAGTTCTTCGACGGCTTCTCCATCGGCTCCAACGACCTGACCCAGCTGACACTGGGCCTGGACCGTGACTCCGGGATCATCGCGCACCTGTTCGATGAGCGTAACCTG